>SAMEA3387475__coassemble_1039_pt1 | contig 88715 bp, 72 predicted proteins | sample SAMEA3387475__metabat2_high_PE_008 | metagenome-assembled genome bin SAMEA3387475 (sample SAMEA3387475) | Felis catus | biome: Faeces | place: United Kingdom | collected 2012
AAAATATTAAACCCCAAATAAAAAAAGCTACGAAAAAACCATAAGTTGTATGGTTTTTCGTAGCTTTTTTTTACCATTCAGTTTCATATTGCTGCATAGCTTTGATAGTTTTTTCAAAGACATCGTTTAGTTCCCAACCAAGTCTTTGTGCTCCAGTTTTTATAACTTCTCTATCGCAGCCTGCAGCAAACTTCTTATCTTTAAACTTCTTTTTAAGAGATTTTACTTCCATTCCTGCACAATTTTTTTCTGGTCTCATAAGTGCGTATGCACCTATTAATCCTGTTAATTCATCAATTGTAAATAGTACTTTTTCCATTTCATGTTCAGGTTCTACATCACATACTAATCCATAGCCATGTGACTGAACAGCATGTATAAATTTATCATCAAAACCAGCTTCTTTTAAAAGATCAGGTGCCTTTATACAATGTTCATTAGGCCACATTTCAAAATCAATGTCGTGAAGCAATCCTACCATTCGCCAAAAATCTTCATCATCGGCATAACCTAGTTCTTTGGCAAAATATCCCATTACACTTGATACTGTCTGTCCATGCTGAATATGAAATGCTTCTTTATTGTACTTCTTTAAAAGATCTAACCCCTGTTCTAAATTCATGTTCATAATATCTCGTCCTTTCTATATTGATATCTTAATTATATAAATATAAACAGGTTAATACAATATTTATTTATTCACTTTCTTGTGATAAAATAAAAGCGATTATTTATAATATTAATTCATATTAAGGAGATTTGAAAAAATGTTTGTTGTTTTTGGAAGAGTTTTAGCTATTTTCATGCTGATTCTAATTGGGTTTGTAGCTAATAGGACAGGTGTTTTACCAGATGCGTCACGTAAACATCTAACGAATTTAATGTTGTGTATAACAGCCCCTTGTATGGCTGCTCAGTCTTTATACTCTAAGGAACTCTCTGATGAGGTAATTACTGCAACAATTCAAGTTTTGCTAGGTTCCATAGTTTACTTTATAATTGTAACAGCAATAGCGTTTGTTATGGTTCGTGGTTTGAAATTTAAGCCTAAGCAAGAATGGGGTATATATATCGTTGCGATAGCTTGTATCAATACAGGATTTATGGGTTTTCCTATTACTAAGGCCATCTTTGGTGATGATATTTTTTATTTAATGGTAATTGAAAATATAATTTTGTGTACTTATCTTTATAGTATTTCACCTATCCTTTTGTATGTAGGAAGAGATGATAAGCCTACCGGTAGCTTAGCTATGCTTAAGTCTATTTTTAATCCATGTACTATAGGCATCATAATAGGAGTTGTAATGTTAATTTTAGGGATAAAACCTCCTACGGCAATTGATGAGGTTGTAACTTCATTAAGTGAGGCGACTATTCCGCTATCTATGATTATAGTTGGTGTGCAGCTTGGTGCAAGTAATATTTTATCTATTTTTAAGAATAAGTATATCAATATTACTAATATAGTATCTATGGTATTGATTCCTATTATAACTTTTTTTATAGTAGATCAAATCGATGTGTTGCTTCCTGAAGTTAAGTTGATTTTAGTTTTTGGATCAGTTTTTCCAACTGCTGTTGCTCCAGCAGCAATTGCAGAAAAGCAAAATCTTGATGCTACAAGGCTTGCAGAGATTGTATCAGTTACTACAGTAACATCACTGATTATGATTCCAATTGTTGCTGCATTTTTGATGGGGTATTATTGTTAGATTTATTATGTATAAGATAAACACCAGAATTTTTAAACTTAAAAAATTCTGGTGTGTTTTTTTATGAAATTATATTAGTATGAATTAAATTTTCAAAAACTAATGGTTATGTTAGACTTCATTTAAGTGAATTTATAAAAAGCATCGGATAAGCACTGGCTTTTTTAGAGAGTAAAAAAAGAGGAATGCCCATATGGTCATTCCTCGATATTTTTTGTGTTAGTTTTTATTTGGTAAGCGTTCTTCCTTAGATGGAAGCTGAGCCAATATAATTGCTACAAACATAATTACGCAGCCTGTGATTTCACGAGCGGACAGAGCTTCTCCAAGAATAATTGCACCACATATAGCAGCGAAAACGGATTCTAGACTCAAAATTAAAGAAGCTACAGTAGGATCAGCATCCTTTTGGGCAACAATCTGAAGAGTGTATGCCACAGCGGATGATAAAACACCAGCGTATAGTAGAGGTATGATAGCTTCAAACACGTTTGCGATAATTAGAGTTTCAGTAATAGACATAGCTATAAAAGAAGCGATGGAAACTACTGCAAACTGAATACATGAAAGCTTTACTCCATTCGTTTTTGGTGAAAAATGATCGATAACTAAAATATGTACTGTGAAACCAAATGCACACAGTAAAACGAAGAAGTCACCGTGGCTAATTGAAAAAGTCCCTGGTTTGATGGAAAGAAGATACAAACCTACAACACCAAGTAGGGCGCAAATCCAAATTAAAGGGCGAACTTTTTTCTTTAAAAATATACCAACGATAGGTACTAGTATTACATAAAGTGTAGTGATAAAACCAGCTTTTGCCGCAGTGGTAAAAGCCATTGCGTATTGTTGTAAGCTAGTTGATACAAATAGTGCAACACCAGTAGTTATGCCGCCTTTAATCAAAATTGATCTCTGAGCTTTTTTTTCAGTGTCGGTCAATTCTTTAGTGGTTTCTTCTTGAGATCTTTTTTTGCCTAAAACATAAATAACTGGAAGCAATGCTAATACAGCAAACCCATATCTAAAGGTATTAAAAGTAAATGGACCAAGTAAATCGGCACCTTTACTTTGTGCTATAAAAGCAGAACCCCAAATGAATGCAGTCAAAAGCAACATTAGATCGCTCTGCAATTTTTTGCTCATAATAACTCCTCCTCATAAGTGATAAAATATTACAAAAATTATATCATACAGCAGTCAGCATGTATATAAAAAAGGTGGCATTTGTGGTATTATAAAAAGTGTGATTTGAAAAAAAGAGAATACTTTTTTATTGGAAAGGGAGGCTATAAAGTGATAGAAAAGGATTTAATAGAATATGTTAATAGCATTGAATATATAGATGAAAAGGCAAGAGATAAAGCGGCTTTAAGACAAACTCAGCTTGCTAAACCGCCAGGAGCACTTGGAAAATTAGAAGATATTTCAATAAAATTTGCAGGTATTACGGGTAAGGTTAAAAATTATATTAAGAAAAAAGCTGTGGTAATATTTAGCTCAGATAATGGTGTAGTTGAAGAGGGTGTTACTCCTACACCTCAGTCAGTTACGGCAGCTCAGACTATTAACTTCACATTAAGAAGTACAGGTGTTGGTGCACTAGCTAAGACATTTGGAGTAGATCTTTGTGTAGTTGATATAGGTGTTAAAAGTAAATTTCCTGAGGCGATGATTTCTAGTGAAATGTGTGATTTTATTGACGATAAGATTATAGATAGAAAAATTAGATATGGTACTTCTAATTTAGCTAAGGGTCCTGCCATGACTAGAGAAGAAGCTATTTTGGCTATTGAAACTGGTATTGAAGCTGCAGAACTTATGAAGGCAAGAGATTATGATATTATAGGCGTTGGAGAAATGGGAATAGGCAATACAACGACTAGTGCAGCTATTTTAAGTGCACTGACTAGATGCCCCGTAGATGTTTCAGTAGGGCGCGGAGGTGGACTAAATGATGTAGGATTTACGCGCAAAAAACAAATTGTACAGCAGAGAGGACTTGATACAACATATAAAGATATCATTGATATACTTGCCAATGTAGGTGGTTTTGATATCTGTGCGATGGTAGGTGTATTTTTAGGAGCTGCAAAAAACAAGTTACCTGTAGTTGTAGATGGATATATTTCAGCAGTTGCAGCTCTTGTAGCATTTAGGATGCAGTCTAAAACAAAGGAATATATGTTTGGATCTCATTGTTCAGAGGAGCCAGGATATATGATTGCAATTGAAGATATAGGTATTGAAAAGATCCTTGATCTTAATATGAGACTTGGTGAAGGCTCAGGTTGTGTCCTTGGATTTGAAGTTATCAAGGGAGCTCTTGGAGTTATGAATGAGATGGCTACTTATGATGAGGCACGTATAGATGAGGATTATCTTGAATTGATGGCTGATGCGAAGTTTTAAATAAAGGATTACTTATGAATTATTTTATCAGTGGCGGTTGTAAAAATGGAAAATCTATGTATGCTCAACAGATTTCAAAAACTATTTCTAATGAAAAAAGAGCAAATTTATATTATGTAGCTACGATGATTCCAAAAGATGATGAAGACTTAAAGAGAATACAAAGACATCTAAAGGATAGAGAAGGTTGGGGCTTTGAAACTCTAGAAATAGAAAGAAATCTAAGTGATTATTTTGGTGCCTTAGATTCGAGGGGTATATATTTATTTGATAGTGTGACAGCCTTTTTGGAAAATAATATGTTTGACAAAGATTATAATATAGATAATACGGCAGCAGATCGCTGTATTGACCAACTATATAAATTTATGGATTTAGTTGGTGGAGTGATTTTTGTTTCGGATTATATTTACAGTGATAGTATTAAATACGAGGAAAGTACAGAGCTATATAAGAAGGCACTGGCTAAGGTAGATAAAGCTTTGGCATCAAGGTGTGATAAGGTGCTTGAGGTTGTTTATGGAAATATTTTAGAATTTAAGTAAATCTAAGATTTTATAAAGAGGTAATAATGAAAGATATAATTACAGGTTTTTTTATGGCATGGGGAAATTTTAGCTGGATTCCATGTCCATGTAAAATTTGGGATGAAAAATCAAGAAAATGGATGCTTGCTCTCATGCAGATGGCAGGGTTTATGACAGGATTAATACAGCTTGGATTTTTTTTGATAATAAAGTATTTGTCTGAATATCATGACTATACAACACCTACATTTCTAGAGGCTGGAATTTTAACTGTGATGCCATTTCTTTTAACTGGATTTATTCACTTGGATGGCTATATGGATTGCTGTGATGCTATCATGTCAAGAAGACCTTTAGAAGATAGGAAAAGGATTTTAAAAGATAGCAGAGTCGGTGCATTTGCAGTGGTTATGAGTATTTGTTTATTTTTGTTATATTTTGTTTCAATGTTAGAAATAGTCTTGTCTATAAGTAATTGTGCTAAGATGGTTAGTGTGGCTATGATTCCTGTGGTGGCTAGATTTTTTGCTTCAAATGACGTTTTAAGACTTAAGCCAATGGAAACTAGCCAGTATAAAAATGTTTACGGTGACAATGGTAATACTAAGTATCAAAGGGTATGTATCGGCGTAGGCTTTACTATAGTTATAATGTATATAGCTATATCATATATTGCATTTGCAGAAACTAAATATGTTTTTATTGGGGTAATTGCAACTGCCATAGGGCAAGTATGTGCACGTAGCATAGCTGTTAAAAATCTTGGCGGAATCAATGGAGATATCGCTGGTTACTCAATTGTTTGGGGAGAGCTTGTAGGTGTTATGTCCATGGCAATCGTTTAATAATATTTTATAGGAGAATGGCATATGATTTTGATTACAGGTGGTGCATATCAAGGTAAGCTTGAGTTTGCAAGAGATACTTTTAATATTAGCGATGATGAAATATTTTATTGCACGGAAAGCACATCTAGTCTTGATACAAGAAAAATAATTATAAATAACTTAGATGAGTACATTAGAAGCGCTATTTATAGCGGAAAAGATGCAAAATACATAAAATCGCAATTAAACGATGAGTGTTGTGGTAATAAAATAATAATAGTTACTGATCAATCTTGTGGCATCGTACCTTTAAAAAAGGAAGATAGATTATTTCGTGAGGCTTTAGGACGTATTACAACGATGCTTTCTCAAAAGGCGGATGAAGTGTATAGAGTATTTTGCGGAATACCACAAAAATTAAAGTAAGGGGTAAAGGTATGAAATCAACAATTCATTTAATAAGACATGGTATAACTGAAGGAAATATAAAAAAGTGGTATTATGGCTGGGCAGATATTCCTCTAGCTAAGGAGGGAATAGATAATCTTCGTTATCTTTGTACACAAAATATTTACCCTAGACCAGAAAGCGCAGCATATTATACAAGTGGAATGATAAGAACAGAACAGACTTTTAAGGAAATCTATGGAGATATCCCTCACGAGGCATTTCCTATGTTAAAGGAAATGAACTTCGGAGAGTTTGAAACTCAAACCCATGATACTCTAAAGGGTAATATAAAGTATCAACAATGGATTGATGACGAAAAGGGAATAGTGGCTATACCAGGAGGTGAAAGTCGCGTAGAATTTTACAAAAGGGTCAATGCCGGTTTTGATCAGCTTATAAATTTACATCGTTTAAAAGAACTTGAGCATCGTCATGATAAAAAGGATGCAGAAACAGTTTGTATTTGTCATGGTGGGGTAATAGCTTGTATTATGATGGATCGTTTTGATACAGGATTGCAGCGTTTTATCAAATGGATTCCAGATCCTGGTAGGGGCTATAGTATATACTTAAAAGATGGAAAGTGCATCGGATATGATAAAATTTAATATATTTATATAAAAGTACCTGAGGCTTTAATAGTCCAGGTACTTTTAATTGTCTTAATAGTTGATATACCTAGTAACTATATATATCATAATAAACTGATAATATTACGGTTAATGCATACATCAAGAGATAATGTTTTATTGCCAGAAGCAAAGCTTATAGTAGCAGTAGAGCCATTGATAGATAAAATCTTACCACGGCCAAAGGATTTATGAATAATCTGAGCATTTTCTATATATCCAGCTTTGGTTAAAGCAGCTTTATCGAAATTAGCATCTTTGATATTATTTTTGACAATAGATCTACTAATAGAAGTTTTGGCGGATTTAGGTGGCTTAAGACCTAAAAAATCACGGATAAAAGGCGAATAAGTACTTTCAATAAGCTTTAAATATGATTTTGCACGAGTACAACCAACATAAAAAAGTCTACGGTCTTCTTCTAGTTCATTTAAGGAAGATTTATCCTTAGTGGAAGAAAACATAGAAAAGACTCCTTCGTTAATATCGATGAGTATTACTTGCTCATATTCAAGTCCTTTACTTGAATGAATCGTACTAAAAATTGTGTCTGCATGAGGAAATTGAGTACCGTGGCTTATATAAGTTTCAAGATTTTGAAGTTTCATTAAAAAATCTTCTACTGATTCGTTAGGTTCAGCTAGTTGTTTAAGTATAAAATAGCGCTCTTCATCCTTATAACTATTGTAGTTTGAAGATAGATGATTTAATACCTTTGGTGCATCACAAAATTTAAAATAAGAAAAATCGCTAGCGATTTTTTCAAATTTAGAATAATCCTTCCTGTGGGAAGTGAGCTTTTCTAAAGCTGTAAAAATAGAGTTGTGGGAGCCCAAATGACATTCTGTGATGACATTTTCGCATAATTCTTTTTTTATAGGTACGCCAAGTTTTGAATAAACTCTACTAAAGGCCTCAGTATTAAGAGGATTAATAATTAGCTTTAGGAAGTTTATTACCATTAGGTATGTGGGTGATTTAAAGAAAATATTATCTGTATCACGCCATTTACATGGTATGCCTTCTTTAGCAAAAGTATAAATTAGAGGTACAGAACTGTCATTATTACGATATAGTATGGCTGTTTCTTTAGGACTTTGGGAGCAAAAGTCAGCTATGTGTTGATATTGTTTATTTCTTGGACAATTTATATAATTGATATTCTCTCCTTTGGTGCAAAAGGCAGTCATATGTTTTTTATAGCGGTTTTTATTTTTATCAATGAACTTATTAGAAGCATTTACGATTTGTGGAGTTGATCTGAAATTTACTTCAAGCTTAAAAATTTTACCTTTAGGATAAATATTGTTAAATTCCATAAGTGCTTGAGGATAGGCACCTCTAAATCCATAGATACTTTGATCTTCATCACCGACCATGAAAATATTTTGATTATTACCAACAAGTAATCTAATAATATCGTGTTGGATTTTAGAAGTATCTTGGGCTTCATCAATTAAAAGATATCTGTATTTCTTTTGATAATATGAAAGAATATCTGGATATCTAAGTAAAATTTTAAGAGCATACACTAGTTGATCGTCAAAGTCCATAAGTGAAGATGATCGCATATTTTCTTTATAAGCTTTATAGATACTGTAGCAGTCATAGTCTTCATCTTTGAATTCCTTTTTTATTTCTTCAGTGGTATATCGCATATTTTTTATGCGTGTTATAATCTGCTGAATGTTTTTTATATCAAAATCGCTAGGATACTGACCGGTTACTTGTATATAAGTTCTTTTTATCATGTCACGATTGTTTGATTCAAGAGTAAAAGCATTTGGATTGTAACGATTTATAATACCGGCACAGATACTATTTATAGTAGCAAATTTTATTTTATCAGAATCTTTTTTTCCAAATATTTTTTCAAATCTAAATTTCATATCGCGGCTAGCAGCTAAGGTGTATGTCATAACTAAAATTTCACTAGGATCTATGTTATGCGCATAAATCATATATCCAATACGAGCTACAAGGGTTGTTGTTTTACCAGAACCTGGTACAGCTAAAATAAGTTTAGGCCCGTTTATATCCGAAATAGCTCTTGATTGTTGATTAGTTAAGTTTAAATTGTATTTTTTTAAAAATGATGATAGTTTAAAATCCATGTTTATACTCCACAAAAAAGTAAAACCTTTTGCATCGATTTTAATAGAGACAAAAGGTTTTAATAATTTATTTATTTAGTCTTACAGATACTTCTCCAGTTGAAAGAGTGGATATGGTTCCATCTTCTAGCTGAATTACAAGTCCACCATCGTTATTGATATCGATGGCTTTGGCAGGAATACCTGCCTGCTCATTAATCATTGTAGATTTATAGACATTGATATCTTTTCCCAATAGCATTGATGAAGTTTTGTACTCTAAAAGGAAACTGCGGTCTTCTTTTTGAATGTCAGAAATTATATTTAAAAGATTGTCGCATATTAAAGCAATAAGTTTGTTTTTATCTAGATTACTATAGTTTAAAGCACCAACTATATCCTTAAATTCTTCAGGAACATCTACGTTAGAGCAGTTGATGCCGATGCCTACTACAACATAGCTAATCTGACCGCTTTCAAAGTCAGTAACAGCTTCAGTTAATATGCCACACACCTTTTTATCATTTAAAAACAAGTCATTTACCCATTTGATTTTAAGTTCTAAACCTGTAAGTTCTTTTATAGCTCGCATAACAGCCACTGATGCAGCAGTAGTTATGAGAATTGACTTATTCATATCCATATTAGGTTTAAATAAAAGACTCATATAAATCCCATTATCTTTAGGGGAGTAAAAGTAACGTCCACGTCTACCTTTGCCACTTGTTTGTTCTTCACTAACAATAAGTATATCTTTTTGGGGATTGGTATTGGCAATACCAATAGCGGTAGTATTAGTTGAGGCAACTTCTTTATAGACTAAAACATCCAAGTCGTGTTTTAGATGGTTTGTTATAGCCTCCATAGAAAGTTTGTTACTATTGGCAGATAATATATATCCTTTGCCATTGATAGTTTCAATTGGATACCCTTCTTTTTTTAAATTATTTATGGCTTTCCATACGGCAGTTCTTGATACTCCAAGGGTATTTGCAAGAGCTTCACCTGATACGGGAGAGCCTTTTTTGATTTCTAATGTTTTTAAAACTTCTGTTTTGACCATAATAATTTCCTTATCTATTTATTCGAACTGACTATTATATAGTTTAGCATAGAATCCATTTTTTGCAATCAATTGATCGTGGTTTCCTTGTTCGATAATATCACCATGATTCATAACAAGGATATGATCAGCGTCTTTAATAGTAGAAAGACGATGAGCAATTATGAAACATGTTCGATTTTCCATAAGATTTAGCATAGCTTTTTGAATTTGTTTTTCAGTACGAGTATCTACTGAGCTTGTTGCTTCATCTAAAATTAGAATTGGGTTGTCAGCTAGCTGTGCACGAGCTATAGTTAAAAGCTGTTTTTGTCCTTGAGAAATATTAGAAGCATTTTCATTTATTTGCATATCATATCCCTTAGGTTGAGTCATGATGTGGTGGTGAATTTTAGCATCTTTGGCTGCCTGAATAATTTCATCCATAGTAGCATCTTGTTTACCATATTTTATGTTTTCTTTGGCAGTGCCACTAAATAACCAGCTATCTTGAAGAACCATTCCGAACATATCTCTAAGATCATGACGAGAAAAGTCCTTAATATCTATACCATCGATAGTAATGTTGCCGCCGTTTAGTTCATAATAGCGTAGTAGCAGTTTGATAATAGTAGTCTTACCAGCACCAGTAGGTCCAACAATAGCAATTCGATCGCCAGGCTTAGCCTCAAAAGTAAAATCGTTAATTATAATATTATCATCAGAATAGCCAAATTTAATGTGGTTAAAAGAGACTTGTCCCTTTAAAGAGTTAATATCTATATGCTTTTTATCTGAACAATTACTTTCGTATGGGTCTTCCTCTTCTTCTTCATCTATAAATTCGAAGACTCTTTCTGCGGCAGCAGCTGTAGACTGTAATAAATTAGCAATGTTAGCAACCTGTGAAAGTGGTTGATTGAAAGATCTTACATACTGGATAAATGCTTGAATATCACCAATGGAAACTCTACCATTAATGGCTAGATAGCCACCTAAAATACAAACAGCAACATATCCTAGGTTGCCTATAAAGTTTGTAATAGGCATCATTAAACCTGATAAAAATTGAGATTTCCATGAGGATGTACATAAATCGTCGTTAATTTGATTGAATTTATTAAGTGAATCATCTTCTTTATTAAAAGCTTTGATAATAGTATGTCCACCAAACATTTCTTCGACATGACCATTTATTTGACCAAGGTGCTTTTGTTGATTTTTAAATTGTACTTGTGATTTTGAAACTACAAGCTTTATAACCATCATAGATAAAGGTAGCACTATTAGAGCAGTTAAAGTCATAACTAAGTTAATACGAATCATCATGATAAGTATACCTATGATAGTAGCAATACTAGTAATCATCTGAGATAGACTCTGAGAAAGAGTTTGGTTTATAGTTTCAATATCGTTTATAAATCTACTTTGTATTTCTCCATGAGTTTTACTGTCAAAATATTTTAAAGGTAATTTATCCATCTTTTGTGACATTTTATCTCTAAGTTGATAAGTTACACTTTGAGAAACCTTAGACATAATAAATCCTTGAGAAAAAGAAAATACAAAGCTAACTAAATAAAGACTAACCAATATTAATATTATATCTAATAAATCATAAAAATTTATGCCGTTATGGCCCAATATACCTTTTACGATTATATCGGTAGCATTTCCTAGTATACTTGGAGAAACTATTGAAAATATAGTACTTACAATAGCAAAAATAAATACTATAACAAGTTTGAACTTGTGAGGGTTTAAGTAAGTTAAAAGAGTTTTTATAGTTCCTTTAAAATCTTTGGCTTTTTCACCTGGCTCCATGTGTTTATGTCCTCTAGCCATTTATATTACCCCCTTTCATAAGTTCTTCTTCACTTAATTGAGAATAAGCGATCTCTCTATATACTTCATTTGTTTTTAATAAAGATTGATGAGTTCCTATACCAGAAATTTTACCTTCGTCTAAAACAATAATTTGATCAGCATCGATAATAGTATTTATACGCTGAGCTACTATGATAAATGTGCTGTTTCCAACTTCTTTTTTTAGAGCATCTCTTAAAAGTTTATCAGTTTTAAAGTCTAAAGCAGAAAAACTATCATCAAATATATATATTTCTGGCTTTTTAATTAATGCTCTAGCAATAGATAATCTCTGTTTCTGACCACCTGAAACAGATGTACCTCCTTGGGCAACTTCTGTATAAAGACCTTGAGGTTTTTCATTGACAAAATCTATAGCTTGAGCAGTTTTTAGAGCTTCATACATTTCTTCTTCTGTGGCATCTTTTTTACCAAAAGCTAGATTAGATGCTATAGTACCTGAAAATAATAGACCTTTTTGTGGGACTATGCCTATATGTTTTCTAAGTTCATCTTGTGATATATCTCTAATATCTATACCATCAAAAGTAATTTGCCCACTTGTTACATCAAAAAATCTAGGTATTAAATTTATAAGACTTGATTTGCCTGAGCCTGTACTGCCTATAATAGCTGTTGTTTGTCCAGGCTTAGCTGTAAATGAAAGATTCTCAAGAGTCTTTTCTTCTGCATCAGGATAAGAAAAATCAACATTTTTAAATTCAAGTATGCCTTTTGGATCTTTTAAATCTACAGGAGGTTCTTTGTCATTTATTGAAGGTTCAACTTCTAAAACTTCACCGATACGATTTGCTGAAACTACAGCTCTTGGTACCATTATAAACATCATTGTTATAACTAAAAAAGACATTATTATATGCATAGAATATTGTAAGAATGCTAACATATCACCAATCATAAGATTATGAGCATCAATCATATGTGAGCCTACCCAAACGATTAAAATGCTAGATAAGTTCATTACAAGCAATAGGGCAGGAAACATAAATGACATAGCTCTATTTACAAAAATACCTATCTTTGTAAGTTCTTTGTTGGCGTTTTCAAATCGATTTTCCTCGAACTTTTCGGAATTAAAAGCTCTTACAACTAAAAGCCCAGAAAGTCTTTCACCTACGATTAAGTTTAGCTTATCTAGTTTTGATTGAAGTACAGAAAACTTAGGCATTACCATAAGAAACTGTATTACCATAATTATCAAAATTAAAACTAATGCAAGTCCTATTGTCCATGTTAAAGATGGAGATGTTTTAAGAGCTTTTATTAAGGCACCAATACCCATGATTGGAGCAAAAAAAGCCATTCGCATAATCATAATAGATGCTTGCTGGATCATCTGAATATCGTTGGTAGTTCTGGTTATAAGTGATGAAGTTTGAAATTGGTCAAACTCGCTTGCTGAAAATGAAGTAATCTTATTAAAAAGAGCCTTTCGAGTATCGCGGGCAGCAAAGGAAGCTGCTCGGGAAGCAAGAAGGCTGGCGCTTATAGCACAACATACACTTAGAGCAGTAATAAGAAGCATCCATCCGCCGGTGCTTAAAATATAGTTCATATTACCCTTTACGATACCATTGTTTATAATATCTGACATGTAGCCTGGAAGGGCAAGTTCGCACATTGCTTGGCAAAATAGTACCGCAATAATAAGTAATACGGACATTTTATAGGGTTTAAAATAGCTTAGTACTTTTTTCATCTATTTATCATCATCCTTTCTTATTAAATTATTTTTTATTTTTCCAAGAATGCCTTCTAGGGTTTTAAGTTCATCGTCGGTGATTCCTTTGATAACTTTTTCAGTCCATTGGCTTTCGAAGTCAAATAATTTAGGGATAACATTTTTCCCTTTATCAGTTAAATAAAGCTTATGAGCTCTTTTATCTTTTTCGTCTAAGGTTTTGGTTATATATTCACCCTCTACAAGAGTTTTTACCAACTTTGCGATAGCTCCCTTATTAAAATCAAGTATCTTAGAAAGTTCATTTTGACTTAAACCTTCGTTAAAATAGATAGTAAGTAAAACTGGTGGATGACAATCCATCATGTTGTTTTCTTTTAATTTGGACAGTAAAAAAATTTGTGAATATCTATGGATTGAAGAAAAATCTTTAAATAGATTGTATCCTAAATGATTGTTACTATTAATTTTAAACACCTCCTAATATAGTTGCATATACAACTATATTAATTCCTTAATATAAAGTTGTCAATACAACCATATAATTTCAAATATTAATAAAGTGTAATCTTTGTTAATTCTATATTTATATATGCTATAATGGTTAGATGAATAAGGAGGAGATATGTTTACAGATTTACTTATGTACTTTTTTATATACGGCTTTTTAGGATGGATCTTAGAAGTTGTATTTCATGCTATAGTTCAGCAAAAGCTGGTAAATAGGGGATTTTTAAACGGTATGATATGTCCTATTTACGGAGTTGGCATGGTTATTTTAGTGTTATTATTAAATCCCATAAAAGCAAGCTTAGTAAAGTTATTTTTTGGAGCGGCTATACTTTGCTCAGTAGTAGAGCTTATAACCGGATTTGTCCTTAAAAAAATATTTCATCAAAGATGGTGGGACTACAGCAGTGAAAGATTTAATTTAGGAGGCTATATATGCCTTGAATTTAGTGTATACTGGGGGATAGCAGGTGTTATAGCTATAGACGGTATTCATCCGCTAGTAGTAAAGCTTATAAATTTACCGCCCCACTGGAGTATAACTTTAATGGTAAGCATCTTTTGTATTTTGCTTATATTTGATATAATAGCAACTGTAATTTCTATTCGTGGATTGAATAAGGAAATTACCCATATTGACGAAATGGGCGATATGATAAAAGCAGTTTCAGATGAAATTACCGAAATGCTTTATGATGGCTCAAAGGATGCTATGATGGCATTTGAAAAATATAAGCCGGAGTTTAAGCAAAAGAAAAAGGAACTTGCAGAGCTTACTAAAAAAGCTGAAAACAAAAAGAAACATATTGCTCAAAATATGTCAAGAACTCAGAAGAGACTTATTAAAGCCTACCCAAACTTTGAAAACTTAAAGCATGTGCAGGCTACAAGAGAAGTTAAGGAAAAATTATTTTCACATATTAAAAAAGACTAGAAGGAGACAGTTAAATGTTAAAAATTGGAGAAAGACTTTGTGAATATGTAAAGCACTACACAACTTCAGACGGAAGTACAGGAGTTATTCCTAGTACACCAAGACAGAGAGATTTTGCAGAATTTCTAAAAAAAGAATTGGAAGCTATGGGAGTTAAGGATGTTATAGTAGATGAAAAATCATTTCTAATGGCAAAAATCCCTGCAAACACAGATAAGCCATTGCCAAAGGTAGGCTTTATCGCTCACCTTGACACTGCGCCAGATGCTCCAGGAGAAAACGTTAAGCCTCAGATTCATGAAAACTATGATGGAGGCCTAATTGAAGTAGGCAATGGCGTTGTAATCGACCCTGCAGTTTCTACAGATTTACAAAAGTACAAGGGCCACGATATTATCACTTCAGATGGAACAACTTTACTTGGAGGAGACGATAAGGCTGGCATCGCAGCGATTATGACTGCAGCAGAATACTTTATTAACAACCCTGATGTAATTCATGGAGATATTTGCATCGCATTTACACCTGATGAAGAAATCGGTGAAGGTGGAGATCACTTTAATGTTGAAGCTTTTGGAGCAGATTTTGCCTACACTATTGACGGTGAGCTTATAGGCGAATTTAACTGTGAAACTTTCAATGCTGCAGAGGCTACAGTTATTGTAAATGGCCACAATGTTCATCCAGGAAACGCTAAGGGCAAGATGATAAATGGCTGTGATATTGCTTGTGAAATCGCAACTATGATGCCATTAGAAGAAAGACCAGAATACACAGAAGGTTACGAAGGATTTTTCCATCTTTGTGAGATGAATGGCGATGTTGAGCATGCAGAGCTAGTGTATATCTTAAGAGACTTTTACAAAGATAAGCTAGAAGACAAAAAGGTTAGATTCCAGCAGATCATCGACAAGGTAAATGAAAAGTACGGACAGGGTGTAGTTGAGCTAGTTATTAAAGACGAATACTCAAACATGAAGGAGGTATTTGAAGGCAAGGAAGAAATTATTGCATACGCTAAAAAGGCTTATGAAGCTTGCGGCGTTGGATATGAGCTAGTTCCAGTAAGAGGCGGCACAGATGGCGCAAAGCTATCATTTAGAGGCCTTCCATGTCCTAATATTTTTACTGGTGGCAACAACTTTCACTCAGTAGCCGAATACCTTTCAGTAGAAGCTATGCAAAAGGCAAGCGATGTTATCGTTGAAATCGTAAAAAATATTGCTAAATAAAAACATTTTTATGAGGTGTTTATCATGAGAGTTGATGAAAATTTATGCAGAGGCTGTAAAATGTGCCAAAGATATTGTAAGTCTGGTGCTATACGCGTAGTTGGCAGCATTGCTCAGATTGATTTAAATAAGTGCGTAGGATGTATGTTATGCGTAGGGGCCTGCACTTTTGATGCAATTAAATTAGATTAAATTAAAAATAAAAAGCTCGCTTGTTGGTGGGCTTTTTTTAGCTTTAAAATTATATAGTTTAAAAACTGTAATTAATTTATAATTAGATAAAAAGATAATAAATAATGTGAGGAGGAAGTATATGAAAAAACGTTTATTAGCAATAACTATGTCTTTGCTTGTAGCAGTTTTATTTGTACCTTCCTTATCTTTTGCATCAACTGATGTTGCAGAAGTAGAGGGAGTAAAGTATCAAACGGTAAAAGAAGCTATAGCTAACGCCAATGAAGGTAGCACTATTAAGCTTATTTCAGATGTAACAGAAGATGTAAATCTAAATAAAAATGTTACATTAGATGGTGGCGGCAAGTACACTATTTCAGGTGCTACAGCTATAAGTGCTGGCAAGCTTACATCAGTTATTCTTAAGCCAAATAGCTCAAATAAAAGTGGCACTATATTATCTATCGGTAGCGGAGAAAAGATAGATATAACAATGGAAAAGGTTACAGTTAACTATTCTGTTACTAATAGAAGTGGAGGAAGCGCATCTACAGTAAGTGGTAATAAAGCTAATATAGTTATTAATAACTGTAACTTTATAAATGAGCCTAAGGATATAGGCGATGGTTATGATGTTAAAGAATGGTCATATGGACTATATATCAATGGCCAGCATGATGAAGGCAAAATTACTTTTATAAACAGTACTTTCAATGGAGCATTTAGAACTATGATTCCAAGTGCTAGTGGAAACATGGTAATAGAAAACTGTAATTTTATTAACAAAGTAGCTACAGTTCACGATGGTCCAACAAGTGGAGCTCAGAAAGAAGCAACTTCTTTAACAACTTCAAAAGCAGAAAATAATAAAATTGTAGTTAAAGGAAGTAATTTTGACAATGCAGGTGCTATTTACATGCAGACTAATATTACTTTTGAAAATAATACAGTAGCATTTGACAAATATGAACACTATATACAGGCCTCAGGCAGAATAAAGAAGGCTGTTGACTTTAGTAAAAACAAGTTTGTATTAGGTGAAAATTCTCTTGTATCTATAGATATTCCAATATCTCCAATTATTTATCCTGCAGGCCAAGAAGCGGTAAGTTACTGGACTTGGGCAGATACTCCAGAAGACAAGAGACCGGATAATTACAATGATTATAAATACAAATATAACGAAGATAAAACTATAACATTTATGCCTCAATCAGACATAGCCTTAGATCAGTTTTTCAATCAGAATAAGGGAAACTTTCAGGTAAGAAATAGCGACAAAGTTCTTATTGAAAAAGACTTAAAAATCGACAACTTAAACATTCCTGAAAATACTGATATAACTTTTGAAGTAGCTAAAAATGGATCACTTACAATTGCAGAAGATTTAGCTGTAAATGGTAATCTAAAAATAGATGGTAATGGCGGTTTAAATATGCCAAGAGGTTTAAATGCTAAAATCGGTTCTAAAGGTCGCTTAGCTGTTGGTAACGATATAGATATGACAAATAACTGTGACATTAACAATAGCGGTCAGGTTGATATTCCAGATAATGTTAAAGGCGACGGAAACATAACAGGTGATGGAACAATGCAGATAAACCACCAAGCCATTCGCATAGCAGCAGTAAAAGCAACTTGCGATACTGCCGGCAATATAGAATACTGGCACTGTGCAAACTGCGATAAATACTACAAAGACGCGGATTTAACAGTGGAAATTGCAAAGGAAGACATTGTAATCAAACCTCTTGGACACAAGGGAGTTAAGGTTGAAGCTAAAGCTCCAACAAAGACAGAAGCTGGAAACTCAGAATACTGGTACTGCCCAGTGTGCGACAAATACTTTGCAGACGAAGCTTTACTTAAGGAAATTTCAAAAGAAGATACTGTTATTGCTGCGCTAGGAAATGTAGATACTGATACAGATGCAGATAATGGCAAGGTTGAAGCTGATAAGGAAGACGAAAAAGATAAAAACCAGACTCAGACTTCGGACCCAGTAAGCGTAGGATTTTTACTTGCAGCACTTGGTGCATCAAGCACAGGTCTTGTGGCTTTAAAGAGAAGAAAATAAATTGAATATAAAAAAGGGAGATTCCAAGGCGGAATCTCCTATTTATTTATAAATACTAATTTTGTATCAGTTGAAAAGTCGCTATTAAAGGTGTAGTTTAAAAGATTGAATTTCTTTATTTCTTCCACATTTGTAACGTTATTTTTAGCCATAAATCTAACCATTTCACCGCGGGCCATTTTGGCGTAAGTTCCCTTTTGAACCACTTTGCCATTGGAAATTTGGCCAAATACTATATCGATTATCACATCATCTTTTTTCTTGTATTTTGTGATGACTTTTGAGTATTCTTTAGATGCTAGGTTTATTATGGTTTTGCTTTCATCTATTACATGATTGTAAAGTTTATCTCCCCAAAAATCGTACAGGTTGCTAAAGTTGTCAACTTGAAGAGGTGCTTGCATCTCAAGGCGGTATGGCGTAATACCATCCATAGGCTTAAGAGCGCCATACATTGCTGAGAGAATATAAAGATTATTTTGCACGTAATTTAGCATCTTATCTTCAAATACAGCAGGGGCCATATATTTAAAAGCGATACCTTCATAAGCTAAAATTGCAGGTGTTAAGCCTTTTGTTAAATCCATATTTGAAAAGCGATGGAAGTTTTCATCTGTAAGTTTATCGTTGGTTTTCCATAGCTTTTGAGCCTGATCATATGATAGCTTTTGAACTTCTGACTTAATAATTTCAGCCTCATTTATAAATGCTGGACTTGATGTGGCAGGTAGACTTTTAAAATCCTCTTTCATTTTTTTAGTGGGAGAAATTATTATTTTCATTTATAGTTCCTCCAAGATATCAAGCATCTGCTGAGGGTTATCTGCGGATTTAACTTTTTCTAAAGCCTTTATAATTACACCTTCTTCGTCTATTAGATAAGTTGTTCTAACAATACCCATGGAAACTTTGCCGTAAAGCTTTTTTTCTTTCCAAACATCGTAGGCTTTTATAGTTTCAAGTTCAGGGTCTGCAAGAAGTGTAATATTTAAATTTTGCTTTTCTTCAAATCTTTTGTGTGAAGCAACGGTATCTTTGCTGATTCCAATTACTACAGCTCCTTTTTCTTCAAAATCAGGTTTAAGTTGAGTAAATCCGCAAGCCTGCTTAGTACATCCTGCTGTATTATCTCTTGGATAAAAATAAAGGATAACCTTTTGTCCTTTGTATTGAAAAAGTGTATGTATGTCTCCATTTTGATCTGGTAATGAAAAATCTGGAGCTTTTGTTCCTATTTCTAACATAATAATTACCTCCATAAATAAGATATATATATTATACACAAATTAATATCTTTTAAGCAAAAAAACAATGGTCTTTTAGACCATTGTTTTTTAATGCTTATATAAAATATTTAATCATATTAAAAGAGCTTAGTTAGAAGGAAGCTTCCTGTAAGAGGAATAGAAAACCTCCTTCAAGATTTTTATTTAGTAGAACAAAACTATCTATGTCTTTATTTTAGTACAAAAAGTTATAAAGTGATATAGTAATTTACGATATGGAGTTATCGTAAAAACCGATTGCTATAGGAAAATAATAATTTAACTTATAACTCTTTTATAAAATAAAAACAGTGGTTAAAAAACCACTGTTTTAAAAATGCTTATGTAAAATATTTAATCATATTAAAGAGCTTAATTTAGAAGGAAGCTTCATGTAAGAGGAATAGGAAACCTCCTTCAAGATTTTTATTTAGTAGAACAAAACTATTTATGTTTTTATTTTAGTACATAAATCGCAATATTGATATAGTAAATTTCGATAACCTGCTATCGCTAAAAACGATCATAAATGCTTTATTAGTAATAGAAAATATAATAACTTGTATTTTAGCATATTTGGATACAAAAAAATTAAGAAACAGTGGACCGTAAAAACCACTGTTTCTTAATAAATGCTTATGTAAAATATTTATTATATTAAAGAGCGTTGTTAGAAGGAAGCTACATAAAGAGGAATTTGAGCCTCCTTCAAGATTATTTTATTTAGTAGAACAAAACTATCTGTATTTTTATTATACATCAATATAACAAAAAATGCTATAGGAAATTTCGTTTGTTGCATATCGGAAATATTGATAAATATATATTTAAGTGTTATAATTTAGAGAAATTGAGATTATGTATTATTAAATAAGAAGGTGAAGAATATGAAATTTGAACAGCTTGAGCAATTGATAAAGATAAAAGAATGCGGATCTATAAGTAAGGCTGCAATAAATTTACACGTGGCCCAGTCTACACTGAGTGCTTCGATTAAAAATTTGGAAGATGAGCTAGGATGCCAGCTAATAGAAAGAGATAGTAAAGGAGTATCCTTGACTCCTATGGGTATTGAAGTTTATAACCAAGGAAGATCGATTTGTGAGCAGGTGTATAATATGAAAAAAAGTCTTCATACGGATGTTGAAGGGGATATGGTTCTTTCAGTTTCTAATAACTATAGTGTAATAGGGAAAGATATATTTATAGAACTTTATAATAAGTACAATGGAAAGCACTGTAGATTTAAAATTCAGGAGTGCTCCGTTACAGAAGCTATAGAAAATGTAGCATCAGGAATGTCAGAAGTAGGTCTTGTACGATTTCCTGTAGATAATAGAGAAATTCATTTAAGAACTATGAAACGTCAAAGTGTGGAATATCATTTTATAGACAAGAAGGTTATGTGCGTAGTAATAGGGAAAAATAATCCATTTTATAAGATTGAAACAAACAAAATTAAGCTTGAATATTTAAATCAGTTTCCTTTTGCAGGATATTATGCAGAGGAAGCAGATGTAATATATGAAAGACTAGTAAATAAAAATGAACGAGTAAAGGAAAATATATCTGTTGGAAGTGTAGAGCATCTTAAAGAAGTAATTAGAAAAACAGATGCATTTATGCTTGATGTGTATAAGGAAAGAGATTTTAATAGTGAATGGTATGAAGGTCTTAGATATATTCCTATTGAACCTCGAGTTTATTGTGAGTTTGGATGGATAACAAAAAAAGGTAAAAATATCAGCAAAATAGCCAACGAATATGTAACAACTCTTGAAGAGCATTTTAGAGAATATTGGGCTAACAAAGATTTAGAAGAAATTGAAGAAATTTTGTAGTTTAAGTATAAATATGATATAAAAAAAGAAAGATGGTTAAAGCCATCTTTCTTTTATATAATAAATGATTTTAAGTCGGAAAAGAAAATGCCTATTTATAATTATATACCTCGAAACAAAATAGGGAGATTATCTAGGGGTGTATATACAGGCATTTTCATGTTTTAAGTATAATACTACCTAAAACCTTTTGCAATAGTTAGTATCGTTTTAACATATCGGAATTTCCGATAGGATTTTAGTCGAATAGAAGACCAGGTAATTTTAATGGTTCGATGTATTCGCCATCCTTGTAAACTCTCATATTTCCGCCTGAGATTTCATCAACTAAAGCTACTTTACCGTCAACTCTACCAAATTCTAATTTGATATCATATAGGTCCATACCCTTTTTCTTTAGTTCCTCTTCAACAATTTTAGTGATTTTCTTAGTTAGGTTTTTTAGATCTTCATATTCATCAGCTGTTAAGATACCTAACATGTCAAGAGCATCTTTTGAGATAGGTGGATCTTCTCTGTCATTGTCCTTTAGAGTTACTTCTACAAAGTAATCAAGAGGCTGACCTTCTGTGCAGTAGTCTCCATATCTTCTTCTGAAGCTTCCAACAGCCTTAAGTCTGCAGATAACTTCTAAACCTTTACCAAATAGTTCAGCTGGCTTAACTACCATCTGAGCTTTTTCTACATCTGCACTAACATAGTGTGTAGGAATACCTGCTTCAGCAATTTTAGCAAAGAAAAAGTCAGTTAGCTTAACACATATTCTTCCCATTCCTTCAATTGATAGACCTACTGTATTAGCACCTGGATCGAAAACTCCATCTTCTCCAGTTACGTCATCTTTGAATTCTAATAGATAATTTCCGTCTTCCATATCGTAAACGTTTTTAGTTTTTCCAGTGTATACTAGTTTCATTACATAAACCTCCTTAATTACTTATCAACTTAAGATATTATGATTATACCACCTCATAACTATAAATTCTACAACTAATACATTGCTTCTTATTGAAAATATCTATAATAAATACATGTTCCTATAAGTGAAAGTAGTACTTATTTGACATCATTAAGCCATTGAGTTGCAAAGGCATCACTTGGCATGTGCCAATGAGCGGGTGATAAATCTATTGTTCCAATCTGTGGACTGTCAGGTGAACAGCTTCTTTTAAACTGTTGAGCAAAGAAACGTCTATAAAATACCTTTAGCCATTTTGCAATAAAATCATCATCATATTTTCCATCAAATGCAGTCTTTGCTAAAAATGCAAGCTTTTGAGGAGTTACCCCATATCTTACAGTATGGAAAATAAAGAAATCATGAAGTTCGTAAGGGCCTACGTTATCTTCTGTTTTTTGAGCGATATTTCCATTTTCATCTGGAGGCAATAGCTCTGGTGAAATTGGTGTATCTAGGATATCTTCCAAAGTTTTAGCAAGAAGTATATTATCTTTTGAAAAATCTAAATCCTCTTTTAGCTTAACATCAATAAACCACCTTACGATAAACTTGATTACAGTTTTAGGAACTCCGGCATTTACACCAAACATAGAAATATGGTCTCCGTTAAATGTACACCATCCTAAAGCTTCTTCACTTAAATCGCCAGTTCCAACTACGATGCCGCCTTCTTGATTTGCGATGTCCATAAGAATTTGAGTTCTTTCTCTAGCTTGAGAGTTTTCATAAGTAATATCATGTACATCCATATTATGATTGATATCTTTAAAGTGTTGTTTTACTGCATCGACAATAGAGATTTCCTTGACGGTTGCACCTACGCTTTTCATCATGTCGATAGCGTTGTCGTAAGTTCTATCTGTAGTACCAAATCCCGGCATTGTTACTGCGATAATATCCTCAGCTGGTTTATTTAGCTTTTTATGCGCATAAGCTGTTACTAAAAGAGCAAGAGTTGAATCAAGACCTCCGGAAATACCTACTACGCTTACTTTACTATGAGTATGAGCTAGTCTATCTGCAAGAGTATCTGATTGAATTTCGAAGATTTCATGGCAGTTTTCGTAAAGCTTTTCTAGTGTTTCAGGTTCAAATGGGTTTGGTCTAACGTTTCTGTAAAGCTTATCACCATCCCACATTTTTAAATTCAATATAGGTAGAGGGCTTACTATATTAAGTGAAGCTTGATATGCTGTTTGCATTTTGTCATGATGAACAATATCTAAATCAACATCTGCAATTAGAAGTTCTTTTTTCTCAAAAGCGCTTTTGCTAGCTAAAAGCTTACCATTTTCTGCGATGATTGATATACCGTTTAATGAAGTGTAAACTGTGATGTTATTATTTTTACCACTTAGCATGGCAATCTGATTTTTTAAATATTCATACTGACCAACTGTAGGATTTTGTGAAGAAGTTATAAGATGAATATCAGCATTTTCGTTAAACCCTAAAGTTATATCAGTTTCTAAATCCATAAATAAATCTTCAGTGATATCAAAATCAGAAGCAAAGAATTGCTGTTGATCCTTTGTTAAACTCATGTCTTTAACATCTGTTAAGATATCTCCGTTGTTTATGATGTAATGTGTTTTATATAAGCGATTAGTTTCTTTTTCGTATGCACCTAAAATTATAGTAATGTCTTTTGAAATAGTTGCATCACATATTTCTTCTAAAGCCTTTTTTTGTCCATCGCATAGTTGCTTTTGGCTATATAAGTTACCAAGATTAGCTCCTGTTATTGATAGTTCTGGCAATAATAAAACACTTATACCTTTTATTTCAGCATCGTTAATTGCATCGATGATATTTTTTGTGTTTTCAGCAATGTTAGCTTTTTTTATTGTGGGAGTAGCACAACCCACTCTAATAAATCCGAAATCTTGAAAATTCATAATTTCCTCCCATTTTATCGGTTAACAAGTATATTTTTACTACTAAATTATATACTATTTTTGTTAATTAGTATATAATTATCTATTACATAATAATTATAGAAAAAGGTGACAAAATGAAAGAAATTTTTATTGGAGATATAGGCGAAAGAGAAGTCGTTCAGGACTTCTTTATGATAAAGAGTGTATCTATTAGAGTAGGTGCAAATAAAAAAGAATTTTTAGATATTATTTTAGGTGATAAGACAGGTGAAATCTCAGGAAAAAAGTGGGATGTAGGAGAGGAAGTTTCAGAACTTAATGAACTAACTGAAGGGGATATTATAAAAGTTAGAGCAAATATTGTAGAGTGGAATGGCGCTAAGCAGATGAAGATAACAAAGCTAAGAAAATCCATTCCAAATGATAATCTTATTTTAAGTGATTATATCAAAGCAGCACCAGAACCTTCTGATGAAATGTTTAGCTATATTTATGAAACAGCACTAAGTCTAAAAGATGAACAGTTAAAGGAACTTTGTGTAACATATTTAGATAGAGAAAAGCATAGACTTATGTATTATCCTGCAGCAACTAAAAATCACCATGCTCAATATGCAGGTCTTTTGTATCATATAAAACGTATGCTTATGACTGGAGAGAAAATTTGTCAGGTATATACTATACTAGATAGAAGTTTAGTTTTAGCTGGGGTGATTTTACATGATATGCAAAAGTTAAATGAGATTTCGGCAAATGAAATGGGAATTGCCAACGAGTATTCATTTGAAGGAAACATGCTAGGGCACCTTGTGTTAGGTGTGAGAGAACTTGAAAAAGATATGGAAAAACTTGGGTTTTCAAGAGAGAAGGCTGTAATGGTTGAGCATATGATATTAGCACATCACTATGAGCCAGAGTTTGGATCTCCAAAGAGACCACTATTTCCAGAAGCAGAGATTTTACACTATTTAGATATTATAGATGCTCGTATGTTTGACATGGAAGATGCTCTAAAAAATACAAAACCAGGTTCATTCTCTGAAAAAATATGGACATTGGACAATAGGAAATTATACAAGAGAGGAGAACCTATAAATGATTAAGCTTCCAAAAGATGTCAATGAAATAATAAAAACTTTAAATACTAATAGATTTGAGTGCTATGCTGTAGGTGGCTGTGTTAGAGATGCTATTTTAGGGTTAAAACCATTAGACTGGGATCTTGCAACAAATGCTAAACTTGAGGATTTACAAAAAATTTTTCCAGAAGCAAAGGTATTAAGTGAAGAATATAGTGTAATTAGACTAGATTTTACCAAAACAGAAGATGATGATAAAAATCCTATAGTAGATATTGCTACATTTAGAAGCGAAAGAGATTTCAAAAATTATGGTAAACCTTCAGATGTACATTTTGTAGACACCATAGAAGAAGATTTAAAGAGAAGAGACTTTACAATAAATGCTATGGCAGACAATCCTCAAAAAACATTTGTTGATCCATATGATGGAAAAAAGGATATAAATGATAGGATTATTAGAGTTATAGGTGATCCAGAAGTGAGATTTACAGAAGATCCTCTTCGTATTTTAAGAGCTATTAGATTTGCGGCCGAAAAAGGGTTTGAAATTGAAGAAAATACTTTGGAAGCTATGAAAAAGACAGCAAAGCTTTTAAATGAGATAAGTATAGATAAAATAAGAGATGAATTTATCAAAATCATGGGAGCTAGATTTACAGGTAAAGGTATTGAGATTTTAATAGATACAGATGCTATTAAGGTAATTGTGGGCGATGCGATTTCAAAACTAATGCCTAAAAAGAGAGTTATGTTTAATAAGTTGATTAGAAATATCGATAGCACTTATCCAGTTGCAGTAAGGAGAATGGGATTATTTTTTTCTGCTATTGGAGAAAGAAATGGTCATGAGTCTATAGAAAAGCTAAACTTTGATAAAAAAACGAAGACTTATTTACTAGATGCAATATATAATATAGATAAGCTAGGAATAGTTAAAAAGGATTTTGAGTTAAAGGATTTTATGTATGAATATGGTCTTAGCAGATATACATACATGGATAAATTAGCTCAAGACAAGGTTGTTGTATATAATGGTTCAGCTCGCAGGATAAATAAGAGAGCAGAGCTTATAAATAGATTTGAAATGATGAATGAACCTATTTTTGCAGAGGATTTAGTTATCGATGGAAATGATTTAAAAGAAGTTGGGCTAAAAGGAGAAGCTATCGGAGCAGTTATAGATGCTTTGGTAACAGAGATTCATAGAAAGCCTCATAGAAACAATAGACAAAGCCTTATTGAAATGGCAAACGGATATATGAAGAATCCTATTAAAACAAAGTTGAGAAATAACCAATGGATAAAGAGATTGAAGTAAAAGGTACCATTACAGATAAAATATTTTATAATGAAGAAAACGGCTACATCGTAGCCGTTTTTGAAACGCCCGAAGAACAATTCACCATTGTGGGAAATATGCCGGGCGGTGCAGGTGGATCAGAATATATTTTAAAAGGTAATTTTATCGAACATAAAAAATATGGAGAGCAATTCTCTTTTTCATCTTACCAAGAGGTCATGCCAACTACAGAAGAAGGAATAAAAAGTTTTTTATCATCAAAATTGATAAAAGGTATAGGTCCTAAGACAGCAGAGGCAATAGTGGCTAAATTTGGTTTAGACACACTAGATATAATAGAAAAGGATCCTAAAAGACTTAAAAGTGTTAGCGGAATAGGTGAATCTAAAGCAAAAGAAATATCAGAGGCATTAAAGGAACATATGGAATTTGCCAATGTTACTATGTTTCTTAAAGAATATGGTATCAAAGCTGAGTTGATTTTAAAAATATATAACACTTATGGTTCAAATACTATAGCTCTTATTAAATTAAATCCATATAACTTGATAGAAGATGTTCGTGGTATAGGATTTAAAAAAGCTGATGAAATTGCGCGAGATATGGGAGTTGAGGAAGATGATGAAAAGCGAATTACAAGTGGTATTAAATACATTTTAAATATGGAAGCTCAAAGTGGTCATTGTTATATTCCTCGCTGCGATTTGCTCGAAAAAACTGCAATAAATCTTGGCGTTTCAAGTGAAAGAGCAGATGAAGTTTTAATCAATATGGCTTTTTCTTCAGATGTTATGATTTCTAGGCTTGTTGGCCAAGAAGTGGTATATCTAGCTGTAAATTATAAGGCTGAACAAAATGTAACAAAAAAATTATTCTCTCTTACTAATAGTAACTTAAAACCTTTATGTATTGAGGTTGATAATTTGATAAATCAGACTGAATACGAAATGGGAATTAGCTATTCTAAAGAGCAGAAAAGTGCAATGAAAACTTGTCTAGACAATGGAGTATCTGTTATAACTGGTGGTCCAGGTACAGGTAAAACGACTATAATTAATGGTATTTTAAATATTTTAAGTTGTGGTGGTTTTAAGACTGCTATTGCTGCACCTACGGGAAGGGCTGCTAAGAGAATTATGGAAACTACTGCAAAGGAAGCATATACTATTCATAGATTATTAGAATACTATTTTGATAACGATGCTAAGTGCATGCGCTTTGGAAAAAATGAAAACGAAAAGTTAGAATATGATGCTATAATTATTGATGAGGCATCTATGGTTGATATTGTACTTATGAGTGCGTTGTTAGATGCTATTAGTGATGGTACAAGACTGATTTTAGTAGGGGATGCAGATCAGCTACCATCAGTTGGAGTTGGTAATGTATTAAGAGATATTTTAGATAGTGAGTATATTTATGCTGTAAGGCTTACTCGGATTTTTAGACAGGCACAAGAAAGCATGATAGTTGTTAATGCTCATAGGATAAATAAAGGGGAATATCCTGAGTATCAAAAAGAAGGAAGCGACTTTTTCTTTATGCGAAGAAACTCTGAAAAAAATATTTTAGAGACTATTTTGCAACTTTGTGTAAAAAGACTACCCAATTATTATAAGTTAAAGGATAGAATTCAAGATGTGCAGGTTATAACTCCTACAAAAAAAGGAATACTTGGAAGTAATAATTTAAATAAAGAATTACAAAAGGTTCTTAACCCTAAATCTGATTTTGCAGAGGAGAGGGAAATGGGAGGAAGAGTTTTTAGAGAATATGATAAAGTAATGCAGATTAAAAATAATTATGAGCTTGAGTGGAGGCGAGCCTCAGATATGACAGAAGGTACTGGGGTGTTTAATGGTGAAATAGGTTTTATTTCAAAGATAGACAAAGAACAAAACAAAGTTACAGTAGTTTTTGACGGGGATAGATATGTTATTTATGACTTTATGAATTTAGAAGAGCTAGAACTGGCATATGCTATGACAGTTCACAAAAGTCAGGGAAGTGAATTTCCTGTAGTAGTCATGCCTATGACTCGAGTTGCACCTATGCTAGCTACACGAAATTTACTTTATACAGGTGTAACTAGAGGGAAAAAAGCGGTTGTCCTTGTAGGCTCAGAAAATGCAATGAAAGCTATGATAGATAACAATAGTACTAAAAAGCGAAATTCAGGTTTGGCCATGCGTATTAAAAGATTGTATGAAGTTAATAAATAAATTTATGCAGTGCCTTTATCCGCCTAGTATATATTGTATTATGTGCGGAAGCATTATTGATGAAACAAGAAAATATTGCCTTTGTGATAGTTGCATTACAAGGTTTATGTGGATAAAAAATAAAACTTGTGAAAAATGCGGTAAACTTTTAGAAGAAAACTATACTAAAAAACTATGTCCAGACTGCTTAAAGAGAGAACATTATTTTGATAAAGGTTTTACTTGTAGTCAGTATGGGCTTTATGAAAGAAGCTTGATTGTAGATTTTAAAAAGCTTGGAAAAAGCTATATTGGCAAGGTTTTAGGTGAAATTCTTTATGACAGAATAGTAATTGAAAACTTGGAGTTAGATGTTATAATTTCAGTGCCGATACATAGGAAAAAACTTAAGGAAAGAGGTTATAATCAAGCTGAACTTATGGCTTTATCATTAGCCAAGAAACTAGGTGTAGAATATGACGGCGATGTACTTTTTAGAACTAAAAAAACAGTGCCAATGAAGAGGCTTGGGCCTGCTGAAAGAATAGATAATTTAAGAGGCGCATTTGATATAAATTTATCGACTATAGATAAGATAAGAGGTAAAAATATTTTGATAGTAGATGATATTTATACTACTGGAGCAACTCTAGATGAATGTAGCCGAATTTTAAAAGAAAATTATGCAAAAAAAGTTTATATACTTACTTTTGCAGCGGGCAATATTATGGTAATATAAAAGCAATATAATAGTTGTTTAGGTCTGTGGTTGAAAGGCCAAGCTAGCTACGGGCGAAGGGTCCCACGTAAGCTGTACGCAGGGCGGCAGTGATCATGGCGTAGTTTAGAAGTAAGTCCTCCGGAAAATTCGGGTCAAGGCAGGTGTGGGGGCAAAGACCAGGTCAGCTAAACAGCTATTGTATATATGTACTTTTGTGTTATAATATTAATAGGAAAATTCATGTCAAAGGAGGGCGAAGATATGAAGGTTATAATAACTAGTAAGAACATAAAAGCTAATGATCATTTAAAGGATACTGTTGAAAAGAAGATGGAAAAATTAAGCAAGTATTTTTCTGATGACATCAGTGTCAATGTGATGCTCTCTGCAGAAAATAAGATGGAGAAGATGGAAGCTACTATCAAGGTTAGAAACATGGTGTTTAGGGCTGAAAGCAAAGCTGATAGCGTTTACAACTGTGTTGATAAAGTTGTTGATAAGCTTGCAACTCAGATGTCTAGATTTAAAAATAAATTAATTAAGAAACACAAAGGTCAGCCTGGCATTAAATTTGAAGAGTGGCCAGAACCAGCACTATCTGAAGATGTTAAGCCAGCTGAAGAACTTAAGATTGTTAAGAAGAAACAGTTTGATCTTGAACCTATGACTGTAGATGAAGCAGTAGTTCAGATGGAACTTGTTGGACACAACTTCTTTGTATTTATGAATAGCGAAACTGATGCAGTAAATGTTGTTTATAAGAGAGAAGATGGGGATTATGGTTTATTAGAGACAAAATATTAATTTGATATAAAGGGCCGGCCCTATATGGGCCGGTTGCTATAGTGATTGGGAAAGAGATGAAAGAATTTATTGATAATATAACTTCTGGCATAGGTATTAATGATATTGTAGATATACTTGTTGTCGCATTTGTTTTTTATAAAGTGATAGGTTTTATAAAGCAAAGCAGAGCCGAACAGTTGGTAAAAGGACTGCTTGTACTTGTAATAATAGCAGGTCTTTCGGACCTGTTTAATTTATATACGCTAAATTGGATTTTAAAGAGCAGCTTGGCAGTAGGCGTTATTGCATTAGTCGTAGTATTTCAGCCTGAGCTTAGAAGAGGTCTTGAGTCATTAGGCCGAAGCAAATTACTTAGGACTACATTCTCTCAGATGGATAAGGATCAAGCACAAACTATTACAAAAGAGTTTGTGGAATCATTGCAATACCTAGCCGATACTAGAACAGGTGCCCTTATTATTATAGAAAGAGAAACAGCTCTTACAGATATTTGTGAAACAGGAACAAGGATTGATGCAAGAGTTTCAACTGAGTTATTAGGAAATATATTTTATGAAGGAGCGCCTCTTCATGATGGTGCTATAATAATTCGTGGGGATCGTATACACAGTGCTGGATGTGTATTACCGTTGACACAAAATTCAAGTCTTCCTAAAGAACTAGGAACTAGACATAGAGCAGGTATAGGGATAACTGAAAACTCAGATGCAATTTCTTTTATTGTATCAGAAGAAACAGGGATTATATCATCAGCTAAGGATGGTAAATTGACTAGATACTTAGATGGTAAAGCTATAGAAAAGATATTGTTAGATGTATATTTTAATCATGAAAGCAATACTATCTTAGGTAGTGTCAAATCTGCCTTTGATAAGATAGGAGGCGGTAAAGATGCTTCAAAGTAGAAGAGCTAAGATGATAGTTGCGCTAGTAGCATCCATCTGCCTTTGGGCATATGTTACCGGCACAATAGATCCAAGTATCACAAAAAAATATACAGCTATTCCTATTGAAATAATCAATGAGGATAGTTTAATACAAGAAGACTTAGCTGTAGATAGTGTAACTAGTACAACTGTTGATTTAAACCTTACTGGATCACGCGCTGACTTAAATAATTTAAATAAGGATGATATAAAGGTTACTGCTGATATGTTTGGAAGACATAAAGGTAATAACTATGTAAATCTTGATGTTCAGGTACCAAAAGGCATAAGTATAGATAGTAAATCACTTCAAAGGTTAGAGGTACATATCGACGATTTGGTTACATCTGAAAAAGATGTAAAGGTTAAAGTAAAAGGTACTCTTCCAGAGAGTACAACTTTAGGTGAAACTCAAATATACCCAGAGCATGTTATGGTCTATGGAACTAAAAATAATGTAAATAAAGTTAGTTATCTTGAGGCTACTGTCAATGCAGATAGATTATCTATGGAAAAGTCAACTCATCAGTCTAGAGTTACTCCAATGGATAAAAGTGGTAAACAAGTACCATATATTATGACATCACGTAGTAATGTTGAGATAGAAGCAACTCTTGCTAAATTTAAAAAGGTTAAATTTGATGTTAAGACTATAGGTCAGATTAATGATCAATATGAGGTTGAATCTATCACTATGCCAGACACTATTGAAATTGAGGGCAAGATGGATATATTAAAGGGTATTGAAGTTATTGAAGCTCAGCCTGTTGATATAAGTAATGTTACTAACTCAACTAAGATTGAAATAAAACCAATATTGCCAAAGGGAGTAAAGTTAAAAGATAATCAAGAAAAACTTTATGTCGATATAATTATAAAAGGAGCAGCAACAAAAGAAATATCTTTTAATGGAAGTCAGATTTCGGTATTAAATCTTGATGAGGGATTAGATGCCACAATATCAGAGAATGTCACAATTAAAATTCAGGGCAAACAAAATATATTGAGTTCTTTAACAAAGAAAGATTTTAAATTATCCGTTGATGCTAAAAATTTAGGAGTAGGTAATCATAAGGTTAAGCTAGAAGTTGAAGCAGACACAGCTGAGGTGACGGTATTGCCTATTAAAGAAAAAATAAACATTGAAATTAGAGAGGAATAAACTATGGGAAGATTATTCGGAACAGATGGGGTTAGAGGAATAGCTAATTCAGAACTTACGCCAGAGTTAGCATTTAGCTTAGGTAAGGCTGGAGCTTACGTTTTGGGTAAAAATACAGATGAAAAGCCATGTGTCTTAATAGGTATGGATACAAGAATCTCTGGTGATATGCTAGAAAATGCATTAACTGCAGGAATTTTAGCTGTAGGTGGTGATGTAATTAAAGTTGGAGTATTACCTACACCTGCAATAGCATATTTAGTAAAAAAATATAATGCTGACGCTGGTATAGTTATTTCAGCTTCACATAACCCTTATGAATATAATGGAATTAAATTTTTTAATAGTGAAGGGTTTAAGTTAGATGATGATATTGAAGAAGAAATAGAAGATATAATTCTAAGACAAATTGATGTAAATAGCCATATCACTCATGATCAAATTGGTATGTGTAGAGAAGCAGATGATAATGCTTTAGATATGTATGCTGATTTTCTAATTGATATTGCAGATTTTAGTCTTCAAGGTGAAAAAGTTGTCTTAGATTGTGCTAATGGTGCGTCATATAAGGTTGCTCAGAAAGTATATAAGGCGCTTGGAGCAAATGTAGTTGCATTAGGGGTTAGTCCAAATGGAACAAATATAAACGAAGCATGTGGTTCAACTCATCCAGAATCACTTCAGGAAGCAGTAGTAAGAGAAGGTGCATTTATCGGACTTGCGTTTGATGGTGATGCAGATAGACTTATTGCAGTAGATGAAATTGGTAGAATTATTGATGGAGATAAGTTGATTTGTATCTGTGCTAAGATGCTTAAGGAAGATGGAGAGCTTGCAAATAATCTTGTAACAGGAACAGTTATGAGCAACATAGGATTTCATAAGTATTTACAGGAGTTAGGTTGTGAAACTAGATCTACAGGTGTAGGTGATAGATATGTTCTTGAAGACATGTTAAAAACAGGTTGTGTGATTGGAGGAGAACAGTCAGGTCATATTATATTCTTAAATCATACAACAACAGGTGATGGTATATTATCATCATTACAAGTTGTTCGTGCAATTTTGCTTTCTAATAAAAAGGCTTCAGAGTTATCTGATGAGATTAAAATATATCCACAGGTTTTAAAAAATGCTAGAGTAGCAAATGAAAACAAAAATAAATATGAAAAAGACGATGAAGTAATGGCAGCGTTTAAAAAGGTAGAGGAAGAAATAGGAGAAACAGGAAGATTGCTTGTTAGACCTTCTGGTACTGAACCATTAGTAAGAGTAATGATTGAAGGAGATAATATCCAACAGATTACTCAACTTGCCGAAAACTTAGCTGTCATGTTGACTAAGAAGTTTGGATAAGGGAGGAAACATACAATGTGTGGTATTGTAGGATTTATAGGAAAAAATCATGCAAAGGAAAAGATTATCAATGGACTAAGAAGTTTAGAATATAGAGGCTATGATTCAGCTGGTATAGCTTTAAATATAGATGGAAAAATCGAAATCAGAAAGAAAGTTGGAGGTATTGAAAATCTTGAAAAGATTACTGCTGACAAAGATTTTGATGGTCCAGTAGGTATCGGGCACACAAGATGGGCAACTCATGGTGTTCCATCAACAGCAAATGCTCATCCTCACGATAGCGAGGATGGGAAAATTGCAGTAGTACACAATGGTATAATTGAAAACTATTCAGAAATTAAACAGTGGCTTGTAGAGGATTGTGGTATCCATTTTAAGAGTGAAACCGATACTGAAGTTATAGCCCAGCTTATCGGAGTTTATTATAATGGAAATCTTTTAGAAGCTGTAAATAAAGCTGTTGAAAAGATGAGGGGAGCATATGCTATCGCAGCTATTGCTGCTGATGAGCCTGATAAAATAGTGGCTGTTAGAAAAGATGCACCTCTTGTTGCAGGATTAGGTAAAGGATGTAATTTTATTGCTTCAGATATACCTGCTTTATTAAAATATGTTAGGGAAATTTATCTTATTGAAAACAATGAAACTCTTGTTATTACATCTGATGATATAATTATTTATAATGAGCAAGGACAGAGAGTTAGAAGAGATGTTTTCCATGTTACTTGGGATGCAGATGCTGCTGAAAAAGGTGGATATGAACATTTTATGATGAAGGAAATCCATGAACAACCTAAGGGCCTTGAAGATACTTTAAATAAGAGATTAAAGGATGATGGAGAAATAAATCTTGATGGTATCTCTATGACTAAAGAGGATATCAACAATTTTAATAAGATATATATCGTTGCATGTGGAACAGCTTATCATGCAGGTTTAGTGGGTAAAGCAGCTATCGAAAAGATGGCACGAATTCCTGTTGAAGTAGATGTTGCGTCAGAATTTAGATATAGAGATCCTTTTGTAGATGAAAATACATTATTCATCGCAATTAGCCAATCTGGAGAAACTTTGGATACTTTGGCTGCTTTAAGAGAAGCTAAGCAAAAGGGTGCTAGAATTTTATCAGTAGTTAACGTTGTAGGAAGCTCTGTTGCAAGAGAGTCTGATGATGTTTTTTATACTTGGGCAGGTCCAGAAATTTCAGTAGCTTCTACAAAAGCCTATACAACACAGCTAATGTGTATGTATTTAATTGCTCTTTATATGGGTAAGACAAAGGGTACTATTGATGATGATTATTATAAAAAAATTATTGGAGAGTTAAAGGTGATACCAGAAAAGCTTCAAAGAATATTAGACAATCAGAGTGAAATTGAAAGATTAGCTAATATTTTTTATAGCAGAGAACAGGTATTTTTCATTGGAAGAGGACCAGATTGCGGAGTAGCTTATGAAGGATCATTGAAACTTAAAGAAATTTCATATATAAATTCATTTGCTATTGCAGCAGGTGAGTTAAAACATGGAACTATAGCTCTTATTGAAGATGATACATTAGTTTTTGCCCTTGCAACACAGGATTACTTGTTTGAAAAGATGATTGCTAATGTTGAGGAAATTAAGGCTAGAGGAGCTAGAGTTATCAGTATTGCAAAAGAAGGTTGTGCGGAAATTGAAAAGCAGGCAGATGAAGTTATATACATACCTCAGTGTATGGACGAGTTAACACCTCTTTTAAGTGTAGTTCCGTTGCAAATTTTTGCTTATTATGTAGCAAAAAACAGAGGCTGCAATATTGATAAACCGAAAAATTTGGCAAAATCAGTTACAGTTGAATAAATAGATGAGGAAATATTTTTAATGAAGGATTACGTAGTAAAAGATATAAACTTAGCGCCATCAGGCCATCAAAAGATTGAATGGGTAAAAAATAATATGCCACTTTTAGCAGCACTAGAAGAAGAATTTAAAGAAACTCAGCCATTTAAGGGTATTAAGATTTCTCTATCTATTCATATGGAAGCTAAAACAGCATATTTATGTAAAGTTTTAGCTGCAGGTGGAGCTCAGCTTTCTGCAACAGGAAGTAATGTTTTAAGTACGCAAGATGATGTAGTTGCAGCATTAGCAGACAGTGGTATAAGTGTATATGCCATTCATGGAGCAAGTGAAGAGGAATATTTTAAGCATATTGAAATGTGCCTTGAACAGAAATCCAATATCATTATTGATGATGGAGGAGACTTGGTAGGTATGCTACACAATAAGAGACCTGACTTAGCTGAAGAGGTTTGGGGTGGATGTGAAGAAACTACAACCGGTATAATAAGACTTAAGGCTATGGAAAATGAAGGTGTCTTAAAGTTCCCTATGGTAGCTGTTAATGATGCTGACTGTAAACATTTATTTGATAATAGGTACGGTACAGGTCAGTCTGTATGGGATAGCATTATGAGAAATACTAATCTTATAATAGCAAGTAAAACTGTTGTTGTTGCAGGTTATGGCTGGTGTTCAAGAGGTATTGCTATGAGAGCAGCAGCTCTTGGTGCAAAGGTTATTGTTACTGAAATTAATCCAGTTAAGGCTATGGAAGCTAAGATGGATGGTCATGATGTTATGACTATGGATAAGGCAGCAGCTTTAGGAGACATTTTTGTAACTGCAACTGGATGTGCAGGAACTATATCTCTTGATAACATGATGAAGATGAAAGATAGAGCAATTTTAGCCAATGCTGGTCATTTCAATGTTGAAATAGATGTTGAAGCTCTTGAAAATAGCTGTGTAGAAAAGAAAGAAATGAGAGCTAACATCATGGGATATAAATTGCCAAATGGTAAGTGGATTAATATTACTGCAGAAGGTAAGCTAGTTAATATCGCTGCAGCAGATGGTCATCCAGCAGAAATCATGGACTTAAGCTTTGCAGTACAGGCTATGAGTGCTATGTATATTAAAGAAAATCATGAAAAGCTTGAAAATAAAGTTATCGATGTTTCAGATGAAATCGACAAAGTGATTGCAAGTCGTAAATTAGCTGCTTGGGGAATTGAAATCGATCAGTTAACTGAGGAGCAGGAAAAATATCTTAATAGCTGGAATGTATAGAAAAGAGGGTGTAAATAATGACATTTGACAACATAAGAGCAGATGCAAAAAAAGCAGTAGAGGAAGTATTAGCAATTGCAAAACTTAAGAAGGGTGATATATTCGTAGTGGGCTGCTCAACAAGCGAAGTGGCCGGTGAACGTATAGGTAAGGGTTCAAACATCGAAGTAGCTGAGGCTATATTTGATACGATTTATCCGATTTTAAAAGAAAAGGGCATTTACTTAGCTGCTCAGTGTTGCGAACATTTAAATCGAGCTGTTATCGTTGAAAAAAAGGCACTTTTACCTGGTGAGGAAATTGTAAATGTAGTTCCTCAAATTCATGCAGGTGGTTCTTTTTCAGTAGTTGCATACTCAAGGTTTGAAAATCCTGTAGCTGTTGAAACAATAAAAGCAGATGCTGGAATGGATATTGGAGATACTTTAATTGGCATGCATCTAAAGCATGTTGCTGTGCCTTTGAGAATTGAAACTAAGAGTATCGGTAAGGCTCATCTTCTTGGAGCTAGAACTAGACCAAAGTTTATAGGTGGTAGTAGAGCTCATTACGATGATGTATTATCAGGTGGAGATATTAAAAGATAGATAAAAAATCTAAAAAAATAATATGGTCTAAACTGTCATGCAGATTATATATATTGTATGGCAGTTTTTTATTTTAAGAAATTAAACCCATAGCTACTTATTATGGAAAACTATAAAGAAAATCCTCCTTTAGTAGAGTATTATTACCTAAATTGTCTACTTAAGGAGGATCATATTTTTTATTTTACGATTATTTGTTTCTTATAAATTTTATTGCGCTTGTGGCTGCTTGTGCTCCTTGATAAACTGCTTTTGCAATTTGAAGCATACCACCAGTACAGTCGCCTGCAGCATAAAGTCCTGGAATGTTAGTAGCCATCTCATCGTTTACTATGATTTTATTACCTTCAACCATAGCACCGAGTTTACGAGCAAAATCTGTACTACCAGCGACACCTTTAGCAACAAAGAAACCAGTAACCTCAATAGAATTATTATTTTCAAAGTTAACCTTTGATAAAAGCTGGTTACCTTCAAGGGACTTAATTTTATCATTGATAATATTAATTTCATCTGGAACTTTTATGCTAAGTTCTTCTCCATCAGTTAAAATTGTAACACTACCGGCAATTGGAAGAAGTTCTTTTGCTTCGTGAAGAGCATATTCGCCAGAGCCAAGTACTGCCACATCTTTACCACGATGGAAAAAACCATCACATACTGCACAATAGCTAACTCCCATTCCTTCGAATTCTTTTACTCCTGGTATATTTGGTGTATTGCGTTGTGAGCCAGTTGCGATGATAACGGCATCTGCATTTAAAATATCATTTGCAACAGTAACAGTGAAGTTTTCATTAAAACCAATAGCAAGAACTTGAGCATCAATTATTTTTACTCCAAGGGCCTTAGCTTGTGCAATACCATTTTCATGAAGGTCTATACCTGAAATAGGTTCTTTTAGACCATAATAGTTTTCAATCAAATGTGCTTTTGCAAGAGCTCCAGTCCCGTTGGCAATAACAGTAGTTTCAAGACCAGCTCTTTTACTATATAATGCTGCTGAAATGCCAGCAGGTCCGTTTCCAATAATAATTACTTTAGACATAGCATAGTCCTTTCTTAAATTTAAATAACATATAGTATATTATACACTAAAAAGTACAAAATACACATAAATGTAGAAATTAAGGTGACTTTGTTATATACTTATAAGGCTAGATAAAAAATAAAAAATTGAGAGGATTGAAAATATGAGTAAAAAAATTGCAGATTTACTTTTCCCAAATATAACTAAAACTTCATTAGACTTAGAGAATTTATATCCAAAAAGAGATTTAAAGGAAGGTGCTAAAGTTACAAGACTTGGTCCAAGCCCAACAGGATTCATTCATTTGGGAAATCTTTATGGAGCATTTGTTGACGAAAGATTAGCTCATCAAAGTGAAGGTATATTCTATTTAAGAATTGAAGATACAGATGATAAGAGATATGTTGAAGGTGCAGTTGAAACAATAATCGATAGTTTAAATTTCTTTGATATTAAATTTGATGAAGGAGCTCTTAAGGATGGTGAAAAAGGTGATTATGGTCCATATTCCCAAAGTCAGAGAGCTGATATTTATCAGGTTTACGTTAAGGAATTGATCGAAAAGGATATGGCATATCCATGTTTTATGACAGAAGAAGAAATCGCTGAGGTTAGAGCAAGCCAAGAAGCTGATAAGCAAACTCCAGGTATATATGGGGATTATGCTAAGTATAGAAATGCTACAGACGAAGAAATCGAAGAAAAGTTAGCCGAAGGTAGTTCGTATGTAATAAGACTTAAATCGGATGGCAAACAGGGTGAAGCAGCTAAGATTATTTCAGTTGAAGATGGTATTAGAGGCGAGTTAACTATGCCAGAAAACTTCCAGGATGTAGTAATCTTAAAGGCTACAGGTATTCCAACATACCATTTTGCCCACGTTTGTGATGATCATTTAATGAGAACTACTCATGTTATTAGAGGTGAAGAATGGCTATCATCTTTACCTATTCATGTTGAGCTATTTGAAAAGCTTGGTTTTGATTTGCCGATTTACTGTCATACAGCACAGCTAATGAAAATTGGAGAAGATGGAAACAAGAGAAAACTTTCGAAGAGAAAGGACCCAGAGCTAGCATTAAATTACTATAGGGAAATGGGTTATCATCCAGAAGCAGTTAGAGAATACTTATTAACTATTTTAAATTCTAACTATGAAGAATGGCGTATAGCAAATCCGGATACTCCTTGCGAGGAATTTGAGTTTACTATGGAAAAAATGTCTAATTCAGGTGCATTATTTGACTTAAATAAGCTAAATGATGTATCAAAAGATACTCTAGTTAAGATAAAAGCAAGTGATCTTTACGAGTTTTTAGTAGACTGGGCTAAAGAATTTAATAAAGAAATTTATAGTCAGATTGTAGATAATAAGGAATACTTATTACCTATTTTAGATCTTGGCAGAACAGGCAATAAACCAAGAAAGGATTTTGTTTGTGCTAGCCAGATGTTTGAATTTATCAGTTATTTCTTTGATGACTATTTTAAAATTGAAGATGAACTACCAGGTGAAGTTTCTAAAGAAGATGCAGTTAAAATTTTAGAAGGATATTTAGATACATATGATCATGGTGATGATCAGAGCCAGTGGTTTGAAAAAATTAGAAATATGGCAACAGAAATGGGATATGCTGCGAAGCCAAAGGACTACAAAAAGCATCCAGAAGAATATAAGGGACACGTAGGTCATGTAAGTACTGTGATTCGTCTTGCGGTAACAGGCAGAAGCCAATCACCAGACATTTGGGAAATACAGCAGATTTTAGGTGAAGAAAAAACTAAGGAAAGAGTAATTGCTTACAAAGAAGCTTTATAATTCATTACGAAATAAGACTATCAAGATAGTAAGAGTATACTATCTTGATAGTTTTTGTTTTTTAAGAATCTTTTAAGGCCGATAATATAAAATAAACACGTGATATGTGAATAAAAAAGTAAGAAAAATGTTTGTATTGGATTTAAGTATCGTTATAAAATGTAAATATGCAGGAATGGAGGTTAGCTATGAGAATATTAGTGGTTGAAGATGAAAAACGTCTTGCTAAAGCACTTGGGGAAATTTTAGCAGGAGAAAAATACATGGTTGACGTAGTTTATGATGGACAAGATGGCTTTGACTATGCTATGGAAGACATATATGATGCTATAGTTCTTGATGTTATGCTTCCGCATATGGATGGGTTTACGGTAGCTAAAAACTTAAGAGAGCAAAAAATCGAAACGCCTATTATAATGTTAACTGCAAAAGATGCTATTTCAGATAAGATTTCAGGCCTAGACTATGGAGCAGATGATTATATGACTAAACCATTTGCACCAGAGGAACTTTTAGCACGCATTAGAGCCATTACTAGGAGAAAAGGTGAAGTAATCATGAACAAGCTTACTTTAAATGACTTATCCCTTGATCTTGAAAGCAGCACCTTATCTAAAAATGAAAAATCAGTAAGGCTGAATTTTAAGGAATTTGAGATAATGAAACTTTTTATGTCTAATCCAAATAGTACTTATTCTAAGGAGGATTTAATAAGAAAAGTATGGGGCTATGAAAGTGATGCTACAGATAATAATGTAGAAGCATATATTTCATTTCTAAGAAAAAAACTAATGCATATTGGTTCTGAAATGAAGATAGAGGCCATTAGAAAAGTAGGATACAGATTATGCTAAAAAATCTTAAAAGAAAATTTATTATGACAAACATGCTACTGGTAGGAATAGCCCTACTAGTAGTTTTTGTATCTATATGTACAAATATTTATTCAAGTCAGTTAAGAGAAATAAATCGATCATTACATGCTCCACTTGGAGCACCTATAAGTAAAGACGGTGAATTTGGTTATATGACTTCAGTTATAGTTGTTGCAGGACTTGATGGTGAGATTTATGAAACATATGTTAGAGGAGCTTCTCTTGATAGAGATAATTTGAGCTATGCTGTAAATCAAGCTGTAGAAGATGAAGTAAATAAAGGCAGAGTAAAAAAATTGAGCTTGTTCTTTGAAAAAAGGTTGATAAGTGAAGACAAATATGTAATTGCTTTTGTAGACTCATCAAGATTTGATGAAACTATGTTACACAGTATTTTGGTTTTATTTATTTTATATACTTTGGCTATGATTGTGGTTTATTTTATAAGTTGTTTTACAGCATCTATTGCAATAAAACCTGTTCAAAAGTCATGGGATCAACAAAAACGCTTTGTAGCTGATGCATCTCATGAGCTTAAAACTCCATTGACGGTAATTCTTGCAAATAACGAAATTCTGAAATCTAAGAAAAATGCTATTATTAAAGATGAGCAACAATGGATAGATAGTACTATTGATGAAGCACGTCATATGAAAAAATTAGTTGAAGATATGCTATTTTTAGCTAAAAATGATAGTGCTGATATAAAGCAACAACGCACAGAAGTTGATTTAAGTGAATTAGTCTTAGGTGATGTTTTGCAGTTTGATCCTGTTGCTTACGAAACTGGAGTTGACTTGGATTGTAAAATAGATGAAAGTATAAGTTTTATTGCTGATGGAACTCAAATGAAGCAACTTATGCATATTTTAATTGACAATGGCATAAAGTATGCGATATCAGAGGAGGGTAATCCGGAAGTTTTAGTAGAACTTAAAAGAGATAGCAAGATAGAAATAACAGTTAAAAATACATGTAAAATGCTTTCTCAAAACCAAATTGATCATATATTTGATAGATTTTATCGTGGCGATGATGCAAGAACACGTATATACTCTTATGAGGGAAGTGAAAGTGATATTGGTGGTGGTTATGGTTTAGGACTTGCAATAGCTAAAGCAATAGTAGAAAATCACAATGGTAAAATACTTGTAAAAAGTGATATTGATGCTGGCCCAAATGGTAAAGAAGGTATTGAGTTTAAAGTGATTTTTTAGACTTCACAATACTTTCTGTAACAAAGAATATAAAGTTTAAAATATGTTGGAATTTTGAAAACTCATACTCGTTTAAGGTGTGAGTTTTTATTTTAGCAATTTTTATATTGACATCAACGGAATTAGAAAATCTTTAAAATTGATTTAATTAAATAAAGCGCATGGGAATCCATACGCTTATCTTCGAATTTACTTTTATTCAATTTGACTTAACTCAATTTAATTGTTGATTTCTTCGTTGTGAATGGCTTCCATCATGTCATCTATTTCTTTCATTTGCTTAGCACATTCTTTTAAGCTGGTAGCAGCAGAAGAGCTAAGTGCTTTACCATCACGTTTATATTTTAGTTCGTGTTCTAAGCTTGCCCAAGTGTCCATAACGATAGTTCTAATCTGAACTTCAACAGGTACTTTTTCAACACAATCAGATAAAAATACAGGAACTAATATAACAAGATGTAAACTTCTATAGCCACTTGGCTTAGGATTTTTTATGTAATCCTTTTCACGAACAAGTTCAATATCATTTTGTTGAAGTAACATTTGACTAATTCTATAAATATCACTATTATATTTGCATATAACTCTTATACCAGCAATGTCGGTAAGCTTTTTAAATGCCTTAGAATCAAAAGCATAGCCTTTACGATCTATTTTTTCAAAAATACTTTGGATAGACTTTACTCGACATTCCATATGATGAATAGGGTTATAAGAGTGGTTAACATGAAATTCATCATCTAATATTTCTAGCTTTGTGCTAACTTCTTTAATAGCGGCGTGATATAAATTACGCACTTCTAAAAATTCTTGAGCTTGTCTAGCCATCGGCTTAAACTCGTCAGGTATTAAATCTAAATCTATTTTTAAGTTTTCTTGTTTTTCAATTATCATTTAATTCTCCTAGCTTAGTCAGTTAAAATATTTAATTTTTTAAAAGCATACTCCTTCACTGGCTTAAGCATAAATCTTTTCTTTTTAAAGTCGGCAGTTCCACTATTAATCCTCGATAATGCAAGTTTGGCATATGATATAATCTGAGGTTTTATACTTATAGAGTTATGAGCCGGATGGATGATATTAATAGAATCTATCATATCTTCTAGTGATGTCATAGAAGCTTCATAATCTCTTAAATCAGAATTACCGAAAAAGTCAGATTTAAACATACCATAAAGGGTACCTTCATATATAACGTCTCCAGAAAATAGTATACCATTAGTTTCGTCAAAAAGACAAATAGAGTCTTCTGTATGTCCTGGAGTGTGGATTACTCTCAAAACTCTGTTTCCAAGATCAAAAATTTGGCCATCATTTAGTTTGTGAGGCAATTCTTTGTGTTTATTTCTCTTGCATGATTCTGGTTCATAAGCATAGATTTCTGAAAAATACTTATTACCACCAGTGTGGTCATAATGCTTATGGCTATTAATTACAGTAGGCTCATGAGAAACAAACTTCATGACAGCTTTATATAATTCATATTTTTTACTACCAAGGCCTGTATCAAATAATATATTATCATCTTCTCCAAGGATAAGATATGATGTGACTTTTTCAGTTAAGCCAGTTTCAACTATTGCGTATACATCAGCCTTTAGTGGAGTAATTTCAATTTTTTTCTTTCCCATATCACACCTCCAATTTAAAAAGGTATTTTAAATATTATTGCTATTGATATTTTACAATAATTTGATTAATCAAACAATTTCAAAACAGTCACTTTTGATTAATCACATAGGCAATTTAAGTACTTATGTAGCCATATTTCATTATCGATGGCAGGATCATATTCGCCACCTTCTAGTTTCATAGAAAGCTGTTTTTCATACCAAAATCTTCTAGCTTCCTGTCCGTCCATAATTTCAAATATTTCATTTATCATAGCCATTTTTTTCCTCCTATATCATTTTTGTACTCTTATTGTAATACATTTCATCTGAAATACTTGTCATAATTTTGTACTATGTTAAAATATTTTTTGAGGTGATGGTTTTGAGCAAAAATAAACAAGTTTTAATATATATTGCTAAAATACTAAAAAAGACTGATGAATTTCATCCTATAACAGCATCGGCAATTTGCGATGTGATACAAAAAGAGTATGCTATTTCTGTGGAGCGAAGAGCTGTAGGCAGAAGTATTGCCATTCTTAGAGATAGCGGAATGGATATAGTATTTTGTAAGGATAATCGCTTAGGCTGCTACTTACGGACGCATCAGTTTACTAAGGCACAATTAAAAGTTTTTTTAGACATGGTAAATCAAGAAGAGATATTTACTGAGGATGAAAAAATAAAACTTTTTGAAACCTTTATCGATACAACGTCAGATGATATTGCAAAAGCTCTTATGAGTACAACTTATTTAAAAAGAAAATCAAAAGGTAAAAAGAGTAACACATTAAATAATATAGATTGTATATTAGCAGCAATAATGGATCAAAAACAACTGACATTTGCCTATGGCGATTTAGATGAAAAGTTGAGGCTTGTACCTAGGTATGAGGGATTAGTATATAAAGTGAATCCGTATGTTCTTACCTCCATTAAAAATATATACTATTTAGTTTGTAGTTATAAGGACAAGCCTGATTTGGCATACTATAGGTTAGACAAAATGATAGATGTCAAAATTCATAAAGATAATATAAAAAGTCCAAAAGAAGTTTTAGGTGATACATGGCAGAGTCAAATCGATGATTTTATAAAGAATACTGTTAGAGGTTACGGTGGAAGCGATAAAACCATAGTAGTTGTCAATGCCAATAAATTTATGATAAATTATCTGTATGATGAATTTGGTCAAAATATTATTCGCATCGAAAGGCAAGAAAACGATACGTATGATATTTATATTGATACAGCAGATAATCAAGGATTATACTTTTTGTTATTACAGTATGGTAATAATTTAATTATCAAAGGTCCTGATAAAGTTCGTGAAAAATATATAAGCATGTTGAAATCTATAATTAGCAAATATGAGTAAGGGAGTAAAAGATTTTTATGGATGAAAAAAAACTTAATCTATGGCAAACCTCAGAACATAATATTACAGCATGGATTCTTGCCATAGTTGGCGGATATTTAGATGCTTATTCGTATCTATGCCGAGGTGGCGTATTTGCCAATGCACAAACAGGCAATATAGTTCTTATGGGAGTGAGTCTGGCTGAAGGAAAATTTAAAATGGCATTGCACTTTTTATATCCCATATTGGCATTTGTCTTAGGTGTCTTTATATGTGAAATAATTAAAAATAAAAGAAGCAACGAAGGTTTTATACACTGGAGGCAGATAATTATAGTTATTGAAATAGCCGTTATAATTTTCGCAGGCCTAATACCTTTAGGTGAAGGTGATTCCTTGGTAAATCTTATGATTTCATTTGTATGCGCTCTTCAGGTAGAAGCTTTTAGAAAGGTCAAAGGAAACGCTTTTGCATCTACCATGTGCACAGGTAATCTTAGAAGCGGCACAGAAAGAGCTTTTAAGTATATGAAAAGTAAAGATAAAAAACATCTTAAAGCAAGTATGCAGTATTATTATGTAATCATATTTTTCATAATAGGTGCAGCAATTGGCGGCGCTATGACATCTTGGCTAGGGGCTTTTGCCGTAATATATTCGGCTATAGGTTTAGTTACTGTGTTAATACTCATGGCAAAAGAATACGTAGAATACTAAAGTTGCCCGCTAGAGTAAGAAAAGATGTATGAAAGGAATCCTCTAGCGAGCTTGGAAATAATTTACAATTAAATTATATGGTAAATTATGGTAAAAGTCAATATAGAATATAAGTTTAGAAAGAATGGTAAAATGCGAATAAAAACATATATATAAAGAATAACGTTCGATACGTGTCGAATGATAAAATTAAAAATTTTAAATAATAGCACAAAACCGGCGGTTTTGTGCTATTATAATTATGTATGATATATTGATTAAGTTATAGTAATTATTGCATATAATATTTTGTATTGACGAGGAGAAAAAAATGGTAAGAAGAATATATGTTGAAAAGAAAAAGGGCTTTGATGTAGAAGCACAGGGTCTTTTCGAAGACATTAAAACTAACCTACATATTGACAATCTTACAGGTATCAGAGTTGTAAATAGATACGATGTACAGGGCGTTGATGATGAAACTTTAGAAATGGCTAAATACTCAGTATTTGCAGAGCCAGCAATAGATAACGCATACGATGAACAGTTACCTGCTTTGGCTGATTCTGCTAATTTTTTTGCTGTTGAATTTTCACCAGGTCAGTATGACCAGAGAGCTGACTCAGCAGCAGTATGTATTAAACTAATTAAGCCAGAAGTTGATGCTGTTGTTAAATTTGCAAGGGTAATTATCCTTGAAGGAAATCTAACAGCAGAAGAAGTTGCTGATATTAAAAATTACTGTGTAAATCCAGTAGATAGCCAGATGGCACAGCTTGAAAAACCAGAAAACCTAGAAATGGAAATGGTAACTCCTCCAGATGTTGAAATTATCGAAGGATTTATTGATATGGATTCAGAAGCACTAGAAGCTTATAGAGCTGAAATGGGCTTTGCGATGAGTAAGGATGACTTAAAATCAATTCATGAATACTTTAAAAATGAAGAAAAGAGAAATCCTACAATTACAGAATTAAAAGTAATTGATACTTATTGGTCAGACCACTGTAGACACACTACATTCAATACAGAATTAACAGATATCTATTTTGAAGATGGAAAATATGGCGATATTGTAAAAGAAGCTTTCGCAGAATACTTAGAAATGCGTAAAAGTGTTTATGGAGATAGAAAAAAAGATATTTGCCTAATGGATATGGCTTGTATTGGAGCTAAATATCTAAAAAAAGAAGGTAAGGCAACAGATCTTGACGAATCTGAAGAAATAAATGCATGTTCAATTAAGGTTAAAGCTAAGATTGATGGCAAAGAAGAAGACTGGTTAGTAATGTTCAAAAACGAAACACACAACCATCCAACAGAAATTGAACCTTTTGGTGGTGCAGCTACTTGCTTAGGTGGAGCTATTAGAGACCCATTATCAGGTAGAGTATATGTATATCAGGCTATGAGAGTTACAGGAGCTGCAGATCCAAGAAAACCTATAGAAGAAACTTTAGAAGGAAAACTTCCTCAGAGAAAAATCACTAAGGAAGCTGCTGCAGGATACTCATCATACGGTAACCAGATTGGTCTTGCTACAGGTCAGGTAGATGAAGTTTATGATGAAGACTACGTAGCAAAGAGAATGGAAGTCGGTGCAGTAATCGGTGCTGCTCCAGCAGATCACGTAATCAGACAGGTGCCACAGCCAGGAGATGTTATCATCTTAGTAGGCGGTAGAACAGGTCGTGACGGATGTGGTGGTGCTACTGGATCATCTAAGGAACACACTATGGACAGTATCTTAGAGTGCGGTGCAGAAGTACAGAAAGGTAATCCACCTGTAGAAAGAAATATTCAGAGACTATTTAGAAGAAAAGAAGTTGCAAATCTAATCAAGAGATGTAATGACTTTGGTGCTGGTGGCGTATCAGTAGCTATTGGCGAACTAGCTGAAGGATTAGATATTAACTTAGATTTAGTTCCTAAGAAATATGAGGGATTAGATGGAACAGAACTTGCAATTTCAGAGTCTCAGGAGAGAATGGCAGTAGTAGTTGCTGCAGAGGATGAAGCTAAGTTTAAGGCATTCTCAGATGAAGAAAACTTAGAAGCAACAACAGTTGCAAAGGTAACAGACCTTGGCAGAGTTCGTATGTTCTGGAGAGAAAAGAACATCTTAGACTTATCAAGGGCATTCTTAGATACAAACGGAGCTAAGCAGACTGCTACAGTTAAAGTTAAGAGTCTAGGTTCACTAGAAAATGCTGAAGCAGAAAAGAACCTTGAAGAATATTTAGGCGATCTAAACTGCTGCTCAAAGAAGGGCCTAATTGAAAGATTTGACAGCACAATTGGAGCAAACACAGTTTTAATGCCTCTAGGAGGTAAGTACCAGTTATCACCAGCAGTAGGAATGGCAGCTAAGCTTCCAGTAGTTGATGGTGAAACTGAAACTGCAACACTTATGTCATACGGTTTTGATCCACAGCTAGCTAAGGCATCACCATATCACGGAGCTATGTACGCTGTAATCGATTCAGTTACAAAGATTGCTGCAATGGGTGGAGATGTTAGAAAGATTAGACTTACATTCCAGGAATACTTTGAAAAGCTAACTGGAGATGAAGCTTGGGGTAAACCTATGGCTGCATTACTTGGTGCTTTAAAAGTTCAGAAAGAACTTGAAATTCCAGCTATTGGTGGTAAAGACTCTATGTCAGGCACATTCTTAGACATCAACGTACCGCCAGCATTGATTTCATTTGCTGTTGATACTTGTGACGCTAAGGATGTTATGAGTACTGAATTTAAAAAGGATGGAAGCCAGCTAGTATTATTAGAATCAGTTTGGGACGAGAACCATATTATCGATTTTGCTGAATACAGAAAAGCTATGGACAAGGTTAATGAATTGATCCTTGCAGGTAAAGTGCTTGCAGCTAACACTGTTGGCAAGGGCGGCGTATTTATGTCAGTAGTTAAGATGGCAGTTGGTAATAAGATTGGTGCTAATATCAAAGGAATTACTAAGAGCCAGATGGTAACTGCAAAATATGGTTCTATTGTACTTGAAATTCCTAAGAAAGAAGATCTTTCAGTTTTATTTGGTGACGTTAAGTATCAGGTGATTGGTGAAACTGCTGATCAGGCTAGCTTAAAATTCGAGGTAGAAGGCGAAGAAATTAAATTTACATTTGCAGAAATTCTTAAAAAGTGGGAAGAACCACTAGAAGGAGTATTCCCAACAAGAACTGCAGATTTTAAAGATAAGATTGAAGAAAATGTTGAAGCTATAAGCTACACAGAAAGAAATACAGCTAAACCTAAAGTAACTACTGATAAGCCATACGTAGTTATTCCGGTATTCCCTGGAACAAACTGCGAAATGGATTCAGCTAGAGCATTTAGAAGAGCTGGAGCAGAAGCTGATATTCATATTATTAGAAACTTAAGTACTGAGGCATTAAACCAGTCAATTAAGGAATTAGCTGAAAAAATTAAGAAGGCTAATATCGTTATGATTCCTGGTGGATTCTCAGGAGGAGATGAACCAGATGGTTCAGCTAAGTTCATCACAGCTGTGTTTAGAAATCCACTAGTTAAAGAAGCTGTAACAGACTTGCTAGAAAATAGAGATGGTCTAATGTTAGGTATTTGTAATGGATTCCAGGCTCTAATAAAGTTAGGTCTAGTACCTTATGGTAAAATTGTTGATGTTACAGAAGATAGTCCAACATTAACATATAATAAAATCGGTAGACATGCTTCATGTCTAGTAAGAACAAGAATTGCTTCCGTTAAATCACCTTGGATGAGTGAAAACGAAGTTGGAGATGTTCACACAATTCCAGTATCTCATGGTGAAGGTAACTTTATCTGTAACAAAGAGCTACTTAAGGAATTAATCGATAACGGACAGGTTGTTACTCAGTACGTTGATTTCGATGGAAAACCATCAATGGATATTCAGTACAACCCTAACCACTCTGTAATGGCTGTAGAAGGTATCTGCTCACCAGATGGTAGAGTATTTGGTAAGATGGGACACAGTGAACGTATTGGAGAAAATGTTTATAAAAATGTAATCGGCGAAAAAGATATGAAACTATTTGAAGCTGCTGTTAAGTACTTTAAAGGATAAGGAGGTCTTTGATGAAGGTAGGAGTAGTAATGGGAAGTAAGTCAGATCTTCCTGTAGTAGAAAAAGGAATACAGGTTTTAAAGGAGTTTGGTGTTGAACCTGTAGTAAGAATTCTTTCTGCACATAGAACTCCTTCTCAAGCAGAGGACTTTTCAAAGACTGCTGAAGCAGAAGGAATTGAAGTAATTATTGCGGCAGCTGGTAAGGCAGCACACCTTGGAGGTGTGCTTGCCGCAAATACACCTGTTCCAGTAATAGGTATACCTATGAAGACTAGTGACATGGGAGGACTTGATTCATTGTTAAGTACAGTTCAGATGCCTAAGGGCGTGCCAGTTGCTACAGTTGCAATAGGAGGAGCAGAAAATGCAGCACTTCTTGCAGTGCAGATGTTAAGTATTAAGTATCCTGAATTGAGAGAAAAATTCAGAACATATAAAAAGCAGCAAGAAGAAGAAATTCTTAAAATCGATAGTGAACTTGAGTATTAATAAAGGAGAGTAAAAATGGCTAAGCTAACTTATAAAGATGCAGGCGTTGATACTAAAGAAGGAGAACGCGCGGTATCTCTAATGAAGGATCATGTTAAAAGAACTTTTAATGACAATGTTTTAACAGGACTTGGAAGCTTTGGTAGCTTATTTAAACTACCGATTGAAGGCATGAAAGAACCAGTATTAGTAAGTGGTACTGATGGCGTTGGTACAAAGCTAAAAATTGCTTTTTTAATGGATAAGCATGATACAGTTGGTATCGACTGTGTAGCAATGTGTGTAAATGATGTATTATGTCAGGGTGCTACACCTTTATTCTTCCTAGATTATATTGCTACAGGAAGAGTTACAGCTGAAAAAATTGCAGATATTGTAAGTGGTATTGCAGAAGGTTGTGTACAGGGTAAGAGTGCGCTTATTGGTGGAGAAACTGCAGAAATGCCAGGTTTTTATGGCGATGGCGAGTACGATATGGCAGGATTTTCAGTTGGTGTAGTAGATAAAGATAAAATTATTACAGGTGCAGATATTAAAGAAGGAAATGTTATTATAGGTATTCCTTCAAGCGGTATTCATAGTAATGGTTATTCACTAGTAAGAAAGGTATTCTTTGAAAAAATGGGATATACTGTGGATCAGTATATTGATTCTTTAGGTGAAACTTTAGGAGAAGCTCTTTTAAGACCTACGAAGATTTACGCTAATGCTTGTGAAGCAGTACTACCAAATTTCCACGTTAACGGTATTGTACATATCACAGGTGGCGGATTCTTTGAAAATATTCCAAGAATTCTTCCAGAAGATATTGCAGTAAGCATTGATAGAGGAACTTGGGAAGTACCAGCTATCTTCAATTGTATCCAGGAATGCGGTGAAATTGAAACATTAGAAATGTTTAAAACATTTAACATGGGTGTCGGTATGATGATGTTCGTAGATGAAAAGGATGCTGATGCAGTAGTTAAGGCACTAAACGATGCAGGCGAAAAGGCAAGCATTATCGGTAAAACTGTAAAATTTGAAAAGGAAAAGGTGATTATAAATGGGTAAGAAAAAGGTAGTTAGAATTTCAGTTCTAGTATCAGGTAACGGTTCAAACCTTCAGGCGTTAATCGATGCTATTGAAAATGGCGAAATTGAAAATGCAAAAATCGTACAGGTAATATCTTCAAATGCTTCAGCTTACGCAATCGAAAGAGCTGAAAATCATGACATTCCTGTAAATATTATTACAAAGCATGACTATGCAGATATTAGAGATAGAATGGATGCTATCTTAGAAATGCTAAGATGCGAATCTACAGACCTTGTAGTATTAGCAGGATACATGAGCATTTTACCTAAGAAGGTTATTGATGCTTATGAAGAAAGAATTATCAACGTTCATCCAGCATTACTACCTAAACATGGCGGTAAAGAATGCTATGGTATGAAGGTTCATGAAAAGGTTATTGCAGCTGGAGAAACTGAATCAGGTGCTACAGTTCACTATGTAGATGAAGGTATAGATACAGGTAGAATTATTATTCAGGGTATTGTACCAGTTAAGGCTAGTGATACACCTGAACTATTAAGAGAAAGAGTACTTGTTAAGGAACATCAGATCTTACCAGAAGCAGTAAGAATGGTTATGAGAGAGAAAGGTTGGTAAACAATAATGGGTGGAGTATTTGGAGTTGTTTCACACAGTGATTGCGTAATGGACATCTTCTTTGGTACTGACTACCATTCACATCTTGGAACTAAAAATGGTGGAATGTGCGTGCTACAAGAAGATGGATTTAACAGAACTATCCATAGCATTGCAAACAGTCCATTTAGAGGAAAATTTGAAGATGAATTAGACAATATGAAAGGTAACTTTGGTATTGGTGCTATTTCAGATGGAGACCCACAGCCTCTTTCAGTTAGAAATAAATTTGGACATTGGGCTATAACTACAGTTGGAAGAATTAATAATAAAGAAGAACTTGTAGAATGGCTAATAAAAGATGGAAATACTCACTTTATGTCTAAAAGTGGCGGAGATATTAACAATACTGAGCTTATAGCTTCAATAGTTTCAACAGGTGAAAATCTTGTAGATGGTATTGAAATCGTGCAAAATAAAGTTGATGGTTCTGTTACTATGATTATTTTGACAGAAGAAGGGATGTATGCTGCTAGAGATAAAGCTGGCCGTACACCTTTGATTTTAGGTAAAAAGGATGGAGCATATTGCGCAGCTTCAGAAAGTTTTGCCTTTATAAATATCGGATATGACTATGAAAGAGAATTAGGACCTGGAGAAATTGCTTTTTTAACTCCAGATGGAGAAAAGACTGTTAAGGAACCTAATGATGAAATGAAAATTTGTACATTTTTATGGTCATATTTCGGCTACACTACATCGATTTACGAAGGTGAAAATGTAGAGTTAATGCGTCATAGAAATGGAGCATTGATGGCAGAGGCTGATGGAGATTTAGATGTTGATTATGTTGCAGGTGTACCTGACTCAGGAACTGCACATGCACTAGGTTATGCAAATCAGTCTAAAATCCCATATGCTAGACCACTTATTAAGTATACTCCAACTTGGTCAAGAAGCTTTATGCCTACAAATCAGAGAGCTAGAGCTTTAGTTGCACAGATGAAATTAATCCCTGTGTTCCAGATTATAAAAGATAAGAAGTTTGTTCTTATTGATGATTCAATCGTTAGAGGAACACAGCTATCAGAAACAGTTTCATATTTGATAGATAATGGAGCAAAAGAGATTCATGTTAGATCAGCATGTCCTCCTATTATGTATGGATGTAAATATCTAAACTTTGCAAGAACAATTAATGAGATGGAGCTTATAACTCGTCGTACTATTAAGTCTTTAGAAAACTTAGCAGCAGATGAGCCAATTGAGCAGGAAGTATTAGATAAATATGCAGATACAAAATCAGATGAGCATGCAGCTATGATTGATTCTATTAGAAAACAACTTAAATTTGATAGTTTGAAATTCCAGTCATTAGATAGCTTGCTTGAGGCGACAGGCGTTGATAAGAGCAAGTTATGTACATATTGTTGGGATGGAAAGGAGTAAAAATGAGAGCTTTACTAAGCGTTTCAGATAAAACAGGTATTGTTGAGTTTGCTAAAGAACTAGAAGCATTAGGTGTAGAAATTATTTCTACAGGTGGAACTCATAAAAAATTAGAAGAAGCTGGAATAAAAGTAATCGGTATTTCAGACGTTACAGGATTTCCAGAATGCTTAGATGGAAGAGTTAAGACTCTTCATCCAGCAGTTCATGGTGGACTATTAGCTAGAAGAGATGTTCCAGAACATATGAAGCAGCTTGAAGAACTAGGTATTGAAACAATTGATATTGTTGCTATTAACTTATATCCATTTAAGGAAACTATCATGAAGCCTGATGTAACTTTAGCTGATGCTATTGAAAATATAGATATTGGTGGTCCTACAATGTTAAGATCAGCAGCTAAAAATCATAAGGATGTAGCAGTACTTTGTGATCCATCAGATTATGATAAGGTTATTAATGAATTAAAAGCGGGTGAAATTTCTTATGATCTAAAATATAGATTAGCCCTTAAGGTATTTCAGCATACAGCGGCTTATGATGCTATGATTTCAGATTATTTAAGAAAACAGATTGATGGTGAATTACCGGATAATCTAACACTTACATTTGAAAAGGTTCAAGAATTAAGATATGGCGAAAATTCTCATCAGAAGGCAATCTATTACAAAGAAATACAGCCATTCTCAGGAGCACTTGTAAATGCAAAGCAGCTTCATGGCAAAGAGTTATCATTTAATAATATAAACGATGCTCAAGGAGCATTAGGATGCTTAAAGGAATTTGAAGAACCAGCTGTAGTAGCAGTAAAACATGCAAACCCATGTGGTGTAGCTATTGGTGAAACTTTAGTTGAAGCATATAAGAAGGCTCATGACTGTGATCCAACTTCAATTTTTGGCGGCATTATTGCATGCAATAGAGAAGTTGATGCTGCAACTGCTACAGAAATTAGCAAGATCTTTGTTGAAATTGTAATTGCACCTGGATTTTCACAGGAAGCTTTGGCTATCTTAACTCAGAAGAAAAACGTTAGACTTCTTGAATTACCAGATATTTTAGGACAGGCGGATAAGCATGTTATCGATCTTAAAAAGGTTAGCGGTGGATTATTAGTTCAGGATGCAGACAATACTTTATTTGACGAATTAAAAGTTGTAACTAAAAAAGCTCCAACTGATGCTCAAATGAAGGATTTAGAAATTGCAATGAAAGTCGTTAAGCATACAAGAAGTAACGGTATTGTATTTGTTAAGGATGGTATGACTATAGGTATTGGACCTGGACAGACTAACCGTATTTGGGCAGTAGAAAATGCTATTAGACAGTCAAACTTTGATATGGAAGGTGCTGTAATGGCTTCAGATGCATTTTTCCCATTTGATGATTGTGTAACAGCTGCAGGCAATGTTGGTGTTAGTGCAATTATTCAGCCGGGTGGATCTATCAGAGACCAGGAAAGCATAGATAAAGCAGATGAATTAGGTATTGCTATGATATTTAGCGGATACAGACATTTTAAACATTAATCTCATAAGGAGAACAAAATATGAAGATATTAGTAGTTGGCAGTGGTGGTAGAGAGCATGCAATTGCATGGAAGTTAGCACAAAGCCCAAAAGTAGAGAAAGTTTATTGTGCACCAGGTAATGCTGGTATTGCAGATGTTGCAGAATGTATAAATGTAAAAGCAGAGGATATTGAAGGTATTTGCAGTGTTGCAAAGGAAAAAGCTGTTGATATGGCAGTTATAGGACCTGAAGTGCCTTTAGCAATGGGTATTACAGATGAGCTTGAAAAGGTAGGGGTAAAGACATTTGGACCTAACAAAAAGTGTTCTCAGCTTGAAGCAAGTAAGGCATTTACAAAGAGCTTTTTAGCAAGACATGACATTCCTACAGCTAAATATAAGGAATATACAGATAAAGATGAGCTTATTTTAGATATCGGTATCTATGGTTATCCAATGGTTCTTAAGGCAGATGGACTAGCTGCAGGTAAAGGAGTAGTTTTAGCAGAAAATGCAGAGGAAGCTAAAAATGCTATTGAAGAAATGATGGGATCAAAAGTCTTTGGTTCAGCGGCTGATAAGGTAGTAGTGGAAGAATGCTTAGTAGGTGTTGAAGCTTCTTGTCTATGTTTTGTAGATGAAAATACTATTGTTCCAATGGAATCAGCTCAGGACTATAAGAGAATTTTCGATGGAGATAAGGGTCCAAATACAGGAGGAATGGGAACATACTCTCCTTCACTAATGTTTACTGAAGAAATAGAAAAACGAGTAATGGATGAAATTCTTTTGCCAACATTAGAAGGATTTAAAAAGGATGGATTAGACTTTAAGGGCGTATTATTTGTTGGTCTAATGCTAACTGAAGATGGACCAAAGGTTATCGAATTTAACAATAGATTTGGTGATCCAGAAACTCAGTCAGTTTTAATGAGATTAGATACTGATCTATATGAAATTTTCGATGCAGTTTGTGAAAATAGATTAAAAGACATCGATATCAAATGGAAAGAAGATCGTGCAGTTTGTGTAGTTTTAGCTTCAGGTGGCTACCCAGGAGATTACGAAAAGGGCGAGGTAATAACTGGTTTAGATGATGTTGACGATGGTGTAGTTGTATTCCACGCTGGAACAAAACATGATGAAAATGGCAATGTGGCTACTGCAGGTGGACGAGTTTTAGGCGTTACAACAACAGGTAAAACTCATGACGAAGCTAGAGCAAAGGCCTTTGAAAATGTTAAGAAGATTTCATTTGAAGGAATGCAGTACAGAAATGATATTGGTTTAATTATTAAAAAATAAATAATTGGGGAGATAAATTTATGTTAGATAAGAAATTAGTTGAACTACTTGTAGAGCAGGTAAACAAAGAATTTTACTCAGCATATCTTTACTTGGATTTTTCAAATTATTATGCTGATGCTGGCCTTGATGGTTTTGCAAATTGGTATATGATACAGGCTCAGGAAGAAAGAGATCATGCTATTTTATTTATGAAGTACCTTCAAAATAATGGTCAGCATGTTGAACTAGAAGCTATTGCTAAACCAAATGTAGAGCTTTCATCACATTTAGATGTTCTTAAGGAAGGCTTAAAACATGAAGAGTATGTAACTTCATTAATTCACGATATATATGATGTGGCGTTTCATAAAAAGGACTTTAGAACAATGCAGTTCTTAGATTGGTTTGTAATGGAACAAGGCGAAGAAGAAAAGAACGCAGATGATTTAATTAAAAAGTTTGAGCTATTTGGAACTGATCCAAAGGGACTATATGCTTTAAATGAAGAATTAAAAGCAAGAGTATATAATGTTCCTTCATTAAATTTAGATTAATATATGTTTAAGATTAAAGGAGAGTGATTTTGTTCACTCTCCTTTTGGACTATATGTTTTATAGTACTATGCGTGCGCAAGTTTTTAACTTTGAATTTTTTAGGACTAGAGCAGCTCTTGATTTTGAAGGATATAAGCTATTTTAAGGATTACTGCAAAAGAACTAGGGTGATAGACTCTTAGTAATTTAAAAGACATAGGAATCTAAAGTTTTAGGTGGTAAGTGTACTCTAAGGTGTTTTTAAATAATTAAGAAAAACATATCTTCACATTTTCATCATATAGCTATATAATAATATGAAAACTAAATTTTTAAAGGAAAAGAGAATAAGATGGATAAAAAATCTATAAAATTTCAATTTAAAAGATGCTGTGCGATGCTTTTAGTTATTGCGATGTTTTTAACATCATTTGCTATTAGTCCAGATTCGGCAGATGCAGCAAATAAAAGCAAATATTGGATTAAGGTAAATAAGAAGGCAAATGTGGCAACAGTTTATCAGCTTAAAGGTGGTAAGTATAAACCAATTAAAGCTATGTTAACTTCTTGTGGTGGCAAGGATACTCCAAGTGGAACATTTTACACGCCATCAAAATATAGATGGCATACTCTTATGGGACCATCTTATGGTCAGTACTGCACACGAGTAACAGGAAGTATACTGTTTCATTCGGTTTGGTACTATAAAAACGGTAATAAAGCAAGTCAGTCAACACGTGAGTTTAATAGATTAGGTCAAACTGCTTCTCATGGTTGTATAAGACTTAGTGTTGGTGATGCCAAATGGATATATGATAACTGCAAATTGAAAACAAAGGTTACAATTTATAGCAGTAAAAAACCAGGACCTTTAGGTAAGCCTAAAGCGATTAAGGTAGCTACATCTCGTAGAACTTATTGGGATCCGACAGATCCAGATAAAAGAAATCCTTATCGTAAGAAAAAAGCGAAGATTTACATATCATCTAAAAAAGATAAATACTTAGAGTACAATCAGAAGTATAGTGTTAAATCTGGTGTATCTGCAAAAGATCAAATAACAAAAAAGAGCCTTACTAAAAAGATAACATATAAGGCATATAAATATAGCAAAGGCAAGTATAGAAGGGCTAATTTTACAACAAAATCAGTTGGAACATATAAGATTAGATACTATGTTAAATCATCACTTGGAGCGACAACTGCAAAAGATTTAAAAATAAAGATTGTAGATACAAAAGCGCCTATTATTTCAGCTAAAAATTATAATGTAAGAGTTGGTGATACTAATGCAGTACAGGGTGTTAGTGCTAAGATGAGAAGCGGTACAAGTCGTACAAAATATATGACTGTGAAAATAAAAGCACCAGGTAGCAGTAAGTATGCAACATATACTTATTCAAAAGCAAAAGGTTACAAGTTTACTAAAGCAGGAACATATTATGTTAAGTATTATGTAAAGAATAAGAACAAGCCATATAGACAGGCAACAAGAAGCATTAAAATTTCAAGTTATAAAGATGCAGTAATTAGCGGTAATAATGTAACGGTGCCATATAATGCTACTGATGTAGACATGATAAATGCAATTAGAAGTAAAGTATCAGTTAGTGATAGTGGCACAACAATAGCTGGAACTAGTTCAAAAGTTGCCGTTACTCTAACAAAGTATACAAATGGCAATGCAGTAGCAACTGTATCATACAGATGCAAGAATGGCAGAACTATCTCTAAAAACTTTAGTGTTACTAGGAAACAAGCACCTGTTCCAACACCAGACTCTTCATCAACACCAGTTGAAGTTGTATAAAAAGAGATCAAAAGCACCTCGAAATAAAAAAGAGGTGCTTTTTTGATGTTTTCTAGAAAATTATAGATTTGCAAAAGTAAAAAAATATGCAAAAGACAAGAATTATGATATAATGTAATCAATATATAGTACTTACAAAGTAATTAACTACAAAAGGAGGGGTAATTAATGCAAAAAAGAATTTGTAGCTTTATAGTTGCAATAGCAATGGTGTTTACATTATTTTCAACACCGTTGGTTGCTAGTGCAGCTGAGAATACGACAGTACCAGAAGGCTATGTTGTATTAGACTCTGGTAATGTTGAAATCTCAAGCGCAGAAGGTTTGAGATATTTTGCATCTCAGGTAAATGAAGGTAATAACTTCAACAAAAAAACGGTTAAATTGACAAAAGATATTAATCTTAACAATGAACCGTGGACACCTATTGGTAAAAGTGGTAAAGCTTTTACAGGAACTTTTGATGGAGGAAAAAACACAATTTCTAATTTGTTTATAGAAAGAGGTTTTTCAAACTCAGCAGCAAATAGTTATGTCGGTTTGTTTGGTTATACTTTATCACCAGCAGTAATTAAAGATGTAACTGTAGAAAATGCGAGAATTCAAGGTTCTCTATATGTTGGTGTAATTGCAGGTAGACCATATACTGGAAACTCTATTTCAAATTGTCATGTTAAGGGTGATATTAAGGTAGATGCTTACTGGTATGCAGGAGGTATAGCTGGAGAAGGATATATCAATACTATCGAAGATTGCTCAGTGATAGGTAAAGATGGTTCATACATCAAAGGTAATGGTGGTAGTTATATGGGCGGTATCATGGGCTTTAGAGGCGAAGGTGGTATGAAAATTGATAACTGTGAAGTTATCAATATTGATATATCAGGAGATGACCGTGTAGGTGGTATTTCAGGAATGCTTCATTATGGAAATAGTATTTTGAATAGTAAAGTACTTAACGTATCAATAAAAGCTAATGATCCTAAAGCTACAACAGTAGGGCTTATAGCTGGAGCAACACAGGGAAATGATAAAAATAATTCAGTGATTAAGAATAATACTGTTTTAGAAACAGTAGCTAAGATAGGCGATAAGGTAGTCACTGATGAGTATGGAACAGATATTGATGGAAATACAGCAGTTGTAGCTGGCAAATATGTTGCTAAAATTGGTGATAAAGAATATGTATCAGTAGATGCTGCTATTAAAGAGGCTCAGTCTGGTGATGTTGTTCAGATAACAAAACCAGGTCAGTACAAACCATTTACTTTAAAAGATGGTATAACTGTAAAGGGTATTATCGGAAAAACAGTTGAAGAATCAACTGTTATTAAAAGTACAAATACTACAGCTATTTTATTAAATGGTAAAGATGCTAAGTTGGACTCATTAATTATTGATAGTTCTGATAGAACTAAACCAACAGATCCTAAACCATATGAAGGTTCAGCTTTAGTATATGTAAATGGCAAGACAGAAAACTTAACAATTGATAATTGTAAATTAATTGGTGGTGGCGAAGGAACAACTGCTTTATACTACCATGCAGCAGATATCAAAGTAACAAATTCAACTTTTGAAAACTTTGGACGTGCTTATTATGTCTGTGGAGACAATGAAGCTATGGGCAAAATTACATTTGAAGGAAATACTTTTACAAATGTAAAAGTGCCACTAGATGGATATTGGGGAAAACCTGTAGCTAAAGATTCAAAGTTTGTAGTTAAGAACAATACTATTAACACAGGTTCATACGAAACATCATACGTTCAGTTCTGGGATTATGCTCAGTATCAGTACTGGCTAAATGGAGCTAATTCAAAGCTAAATCCAGAAGGTAAAACAGCTCTAAATGTTGAGATGACAGGTAATAATTTTAACGGTAAAGTTAAAGTTTATGCAACACATGCAAACTGGTTTAGCGATTCAAACATCAATTTAGGATCAACAGAAAAAGCTAATTTAGTAAATAGAAAGTTGGTTGAAATCAAGGGTAAGGATGTTGAAAAGGTAACAGTTTCTAAAAAAGATGGTTCTAAAGTCACTGAATTTAATGAAACAACATCTTCAAGCAGTATAAATGGTAAAACTGTAATTTACACATTATCAGAAGGAGAGTATTTACTAACTATTACTCATAAGAGTGAAGATGGCGATAAAGTAGTTACTCAAAGCGCTGTAACAGTAGTAACACCTGTTGGAGAAAAAACTCAGGAAGTTGAAATTAAGCCGGTAACTGAAACAGCTATCGCTGAAGTAATCGATGCTGATGGCAATAAGACAGAATATAAATCAGTAGAAAAAGCTATCAAAGAAGCAAAGGCAGGCTCTACAGTAAATATTCTTTCAAATGTATCAGTAGATACATGGAATCAGTTAGGGGATAAAAAAGATATTACAATCAATGGTAATGGACATAAGATTACAATTAATAAACTTGAATCAAATGGTAATGGAAACTATCTAATTTATAGTGGAAGAAACATTACTGTAAAAGATTTAACAGTTGAACTTCCTAAAAATGCTTCAGGTTTTGATTTAGTTAGCGGTGAAATATCAAAAGTAACTATTATCGGTGGAAGATATGGTGTAATAACTGGACCTACTGAAGATAAGGGAGTAACTATAAAGGATTCTCACTTCGAAGGTATGGATTATGCAATTTATACTGAAGAAAATGGTAAAGCAGCTAATACAGTTATACAGAATAATACTTTTGATAGTGTAAAATATGTAGCTATATTAAGAAATAACGAAAAATTTGATAATAATATTGTAAATGATGGAAAAATTACTATCTCTGAAGCAACAGGAACAGTAACAGGAAATACATTCGCAGAAGATACTACTGTTAAGCTTTATGATAATACTTCTAAGATTGAAAAGAACAAGTTCTTAGGTAAAGTTGATGCAAGTAAGGTTTCTGAAGATAACAATGTTAAATTAGATAAAAACTTCTGGGGTGAAAATAGAAAACCAGCAGATGTTTTAGGAGAAAATGCAGGTAAGCTAAATGCAGAAAATATTCCTTATTATGTAACTGAGGAAATGGATAGACTAAATACTGATAAGGTTCCTGTAGAGCCAGAAAAGCCAGTTGAACCAGAAAAACCAGCTAAACCGGTAGATCCAAAATTAGCAGGAGTTAAGGGTATAAAAACTTATATCAATGGTTCAAAGAAGACATTTACAATTAAGTTTAGCGCAGTTGCAAAAGCTGACAATTATACTGTAGCATACAAGAAAAATGGAGCTAAAAAATGGACATACGTTTCAACTAATGGCAAGAGAAGCTACAAGATGAAGCTTAAGGCTGGAGATACAATTGAAACAAGAGTATGTGCAAATAAGACAGTTAGTGGAAAGAAATTTAGAAGTAAGTATTCTTCATCAAGCTACAGAATGGTTGGAAACCACAATGTTAAGTCTGTATTATCATACAGTAAAAAGAACTTAGCATTATCATGGGCTAAGGCTAAAAATAACTATAAAGGTGCAAAACTTTACTACCATGTAGCTTATAGAACTAACAATGGCAAGTTTAAGGTTAAAGCAGTATCAGCTAATAAAATGAACTTAAAGGTTGTTGCTGGTAAGTATTATCAGGTTAAAGTTAGACCTGTAATTAAAGTAGGTAGCAAAAAATATATCGGTTCTTACGAAGGTAAATATGCAAATAGATATGCTAAATCTACTTATATTAAGAGCTTAAGAGCTGGTAAGAAGCAGCTTAAAGTAACAATGAGTAAAGCTACAGGAACAACAGGCTACCAGGTAGTATACGCTACAAATAAGTCATTTAAGGGACAGAAATACTATACTAATAAAGGTGCTAGCAAGGTTAAGAGAACTATAAGCAAATTAAAATCAGGTAAGAGATATTATGTTAAGGTAAGAACATATAAGCAGATAAAGGGCATGAAATATTATGGCCCATATAGCAAGACTTTATCTCTTAAAGCTTGGTAATATTAACTTAATAAGTAAATATAAAGCATAGTTAATGCCACATTGATGAATTTTTTAGATTTGTCGATGTGGCATTGTTAATTCTTTTATTAACAGTGAGCATATAACGCCTCTGTCATATAGACTTTTTTACTGAAATATGGTATTCTAAAAAGTACTTAAATTTTATAAGTTTATATAAATTGTCACAATGCCGAGTTCCATTAGCTCGGGAAAGGAAGGTAGCAAAATGGCAGAAAACAAAGGAAAATTTTATATTACAACACCTATTTATTATCCAAGTGCAAACCTACATATAGGACATACATATTGCACAGTTATGGCAGATGCTATGGCAAGATTTAAGAGAGCGACAGGCTATGATGTAAGATTTTTAACAGGTACAGATGAGCACGGTCAGAAAATCCAGACAATAGCAGAAGAAAAAGGTGTTACACCACAGCAGTATGTAGATGACGTAGTAGCAGGCATTAAAGAACTATGGAAGACTATGGAAATCTCATACGACGATTTCATCAGAACAACAGAACCTAGACATGTAGAAAGAGTTCAGAAAATCTTTATGGAACTATATGAAAAGGGTGATATATATAAAGGTGAATACGAAGGTCTATATTGCACACCATGCGAATCATTTTGGACAGAAAGCCAGCTAGATGAAAACGGATGTTGCCCAGACTGCGGTAGACCAGTAGAATATGCAAAAGAAGAAGCTTACTTCTTTAAACTAAGCAAATATGCAGATAGTCTTTTAGACCTATTTAAGAACAATCCAGAATTTTTACAGCCAGAAGCTAGAAGAAATGAAATGATTGCATTTATAGAACAGGGTCTAGAAGATTTGTGTATTTCTAGATCTTCGTTTGACTGGGGTATCCCTGTACCAATTGATGAAAAACACGTAATTTATGTATGGCTAGATGCTTTAACAAACTATATTACAACATTAGGATATCCGGATGACAAGGAGCTGTTTGACAAGTATTGGCCAGCAAATTACCACTTAGTAGGTAAAGAAATCGTAAGATTTCACACAATTATTTGGCCAGCAATGCTTATGTCACTAGATTTGCCATTGCCAGAACATGTATTAGGACATGGATGGCTACTTATTGATGGTGGTAAGATGAGTAAATCAAAGGGCAACGTAGTAGACCCAGTAAAACTAATTGAAAGATATGGAGTAGATGCTTTAAAATACTTCTTACTAAGAGAATACACATTTGGTCAGGATGGAAACTTTACAAGTGAAGTTATGTTAAAGAGATTAAACTATGATTTAGCTAACGACTTAGGTAACCTAGTAAGTAGAACAGTTTCTATGATTGAAAAATACTGTGGAGGCATTGTGCCAGCTGCAGGCCAGGAAGAAGGTCCAGATGCTGATCTTAAGGCGGTAGCTACAGGAGCAGCTGATAAAGTTGAAGCTGAAATGGATAAGTTTAAGTTTAATATGGCTCTTGAAGAAATATGGGTAGTTGTAAGAAGAGCAAATAAATATATAGATGAAACAACACCTTGGATCTTAGCAAAGGATGAAAGCAATAAAGCAAGGCTTGATGTTGTAATGCATAACCTAGCAGAAGCATTACGTATTGTATCTATTTTAATTCATCCATTTATGCATACAACAGCAGGCGAAATTAGAAAACAGACTGGTCTATGGTTTGCTGAGCCACAGTGGGAAGATTCAAAAGTATTTGATATGATGGAAGGCGAACAGGTTAAAAAAGGTGATCCTATATTCCCAAGAATGGATATTGAAAAAGAACTAGAAGAGCTTGAAAAGATGAAAGGTGGCCCAAAAGAGGAAAATATTCCATTAGAGCTAAAGGATACTATTAAGTTTGAAGACTTTGATAAAGTTGACTTAAGAGTTGGTACTATTTTATCTGCTGAAAAGCATCCAAAAGCTGACAAGTTATTAGTATTCCAGGTTAAGATGGGTACTGAAACTAGACAGATTGTTTCAGGAATTGCAGCTCACTACAAGCCAGAAGATTGTGTAGGCAAAAAGGTTGTTGTAGTTGCAAATTTAGCACCTCGTAAATTAAGAGGACTAGAATCAAAGGGTATGATTTTATTTGCAGACAATGTGGTTGATGGCAAAGAAACATTAGAATTTGTATCAACTGATGCCGAAGATGGAAACTCAGTTTGCTAATTTTTCAATATGACAGCGAGAGAATTGAGAATAATTCAATTCTCTCTTTTTTATTGTAAATTTTAAATTATAAAATTTAATAAATTGGCTATTTTATAGGACTATTAAAAATTTTATCACTCATTATTTTGTTAATTTTTTTATAAAAATATATGAAAATTACACTTAATGTTAAGTCTTAATTAACATTAGTTAAGTTTCAGTAAAGCCTATTGTAAGCTGCTTTTTATGTTGATATTATAGTATCGCCAAGTGAGGGCAAACTAAAATAATTGTGAAAATAACCAACGGAGGAGAAAATGAACAGAAAGAAAATTCTTCAGAAGACAGGAATTTTTGCTTTTGCTATAATGTTTAGCACTAGCACTATAGGAAGCACAGTTGCTTTAGCAGCAAACAATGCAAATCCTGATAAAATTCCTCAGGCTGTTGAACAAAGACAAACTGAAACAAAGAAAATCATTGATGAAAATACTCAGTGGCAGTATTTAGATGATGGTACAGACCCAGCAGCTTCATTAGGATCTAAGACAGCTTGGACAGGTGCAGATTTTAATGATGGAGCATGGAAAAAAGCAGCAGGTAAGTTTGGGGCTAAGAGAGGACAGCTAGTATCATTTGATGGATTTACTCCAACTGTACTTTTAAATCAGTACAAAGCAGATGAAGAAAAAGTTGATATTCCTACATATTTTTTTAGAACAAAAGTAAATATTAAGAATAAAGCTGATATTACTTCAATAACTGGAACACTATTTCATGATGATGCTGTAAGAGTATTTTTAAATGGTCATGTGATTAAATCTGTAGATATGCCATCTGAAGAAAAGGAAAATAATCTATATTATGCAGGTGTAAGTGCAGGAGCACCAAAGCAGGCAGATATTAATTTGTCTAAGGAAGATGTTGAAAAATATATCAAAGAAGGAGATAATATAATATCTGTAGAATTACACAATGATAGAAGCGATAGTTCAGATATATATTTTGAATTTACAAATTTAAATGTAAACTATAATGAAGAAACAGGTGCACCAAAAAAAATTACTCAAAAATCAGTGTTTTTGACAGTGGGAAGCGATAGCTCAAGCCAAGGTTTGACATGGTATGCAGACACAGATAAGGTAGGAGAAGTTCAGTATGCTGTTAAAAATGGAGATACATTCCCAAAGGAATATAAAACTAAACAGGCTGATTGCACAATAGCTACTAATGATTCAAACTTTTACTCTAATCAGGCAGTTTTAGATAACTTAAAACCAAATACAGAGTATGTTTATAGAGTAGTAAATGAAGATACTGTAAGTAAAACATACAGCTTTACATCTGATGATAACAATGGATCATTTAGCTTTGCTTTAGTAGGAGACCCTCAGATTGGTGCAAGTGGCAATGCTACAAAAGATACAGAAGGATGGAATGCAACAGTAAATACTATTAAAAACACTCTAAAATCTGACTTTTTACTATCAGCAGGAGACCAAGTAAATACAGCTTCAAATGAAAGTCAGTATACTGGATATTTAGACAAAGCATTTTCAAGCTTACCATCTGCAACTACTATTGGTAACCATGATTCAAGCTCAGCAGCATATAATCAGCATTTTAATTTGCCAAATGAAAGCGTAGACAAAGGGGGTACAACTGCAGGTACTGATTACTGGTTTGTTTATGATAATACTTTATTTATGAATATCAACTCAAATGATCGTTCAACTGCAGAACATAAAGCATTTATGCAAGAAGCAATAAAGGCTAACCCAAATGTAAAATGGAAAACTGTAGTGTTCCATCATTCTGTTTATTCAACTGCTAGTCATACAGATGATGGTGATATCATTCAGAGAAGAAATGAACTTCCAAATGTATTTAAAGAGCTTGATATAGATGTAGTATTAATGGGCCATGATCATGTTTATACTAGAACTTATGTTATGGATGGTCAAACTCCACAGAAAACAGAAAAAGTGGAAAACTCTGCTATTAATCCAAATGGTATTATTTACCTAACAGCTAACTCAGCTTCTGGAAGCAAATATTATGATATAGCAGCTCCTAATGCAGACTTCTCAGCTAAAATGGATCAGTCTAAAAGAAGAACTGTAACAAATATTAAGGTAACTGATAGTACATATACTATGACAACATACTTTGCAGACAATATGGAGCAGCTAGATACATTTACAATCCATAAAACTGATAAAACTAATCTAGAAAATCTTGTTAAAGAAGCTGAAGGTAAAAACTTCATAGAGAAAGATTACACAGATGAAAGTTGGAATAGATATAATATTGCATTAGAAAATGCAAAAAAAGCATTAGAAAAAAAGGATGCAGTTCAGGAAGATTATGATAAAGCTTACAACGAGTTAAATGAAGCTATTAATGGCTTAACTAAAAAGCCTATTGAAAAACCAGATCCTGAAGAAGAAAATATTGGTGGCGGTGGAAATGTTGAAAACGATGGAAATGTAGACAAGCAGTCTTCAAAAGATGATGCAGAAGATAAGGAAGAAGTAGATAGTGAAAAAGAAGCAGGTGTTGAAACAAGCGATATGACAGATGTAGCAGGAACAGCTATGATATTATTGGCTTCAGGTGCAACTGCAGCTGCATTACTAAAAAAGAAAAAGGATGCAAATAAAAATTAGAAAGAGAAATGTGAAATAACTTATGAAGAGAAATATAAAAGAAAATGCCATAGTGCTAATCATTATTTCTCTCAGTCTAATTGCAGTAATAGCAATAAATCAACTTGGTTTTAAAAGTTACAATAGATTTGAAACAGATAGCCTCCACTACGATAGGGGGAAAGTGGTGGAGGTTATAGATGAGCAAATAACCTATGATAAGGAACTGAAAATTTATCTTGGGACACAAGATTTAAAAGTCAAGATGACTGAGGGTGAGAGCAAAGGAAAAACTATAGAGGTAACAAATTATATAACAAAAGTACATCAAGTAATTGCCAAAAATAATATGTCCCTTATTATAAATATTGATTCACCAACATCTGTAAAACCTTTCTATAGTGTGTATAATTATGATAGAAGTTCTTCAATGATAGCTTGTGTAATTTTGTTGTTTGCCGCAATAATATGGATAGGAGGCGGCAAGGGTATAAAGTCTATATTAGGCCTTGTTTACTCGCTCTTCATAATAATAGGAATACTTCTTCCAACGGTATTTTCAGGGTATTCACCTATCATCATGAGTATAGTTACTGCTATTTTATCAACAACAGTAACGTTACTACTGCTTAATGGACAGAGCCGAAAGACATTTGCAGCGATTATATCAACAACAGTTGGAGTATTTTTCGCATTGATATTGTTTACAGTTATGTCTTGGATGATTCATATAGATGGCTTTAGCTCTTCAGAGGCAGAGGGGTTAGTATTGATACAAGAAGCAACAGGTTTAAAGATAAAAGATGTCTTGTTTGCAGGTGTATTAATTGCATCACTAGGAGCTATAATGGATGTAGGAATGTCCATAGTATCTGCTTTATATGAGGTGTATCGTCATAACACTTCTCTAAGTGCAAGAGAACTTTTCAAATCAGGTATTGAAATAGGCAAAGATATGATAGGTACTATGACAAATACTTTAATACTAGCCTTTACAGGCAGTGCGTTTATAACACTGTTAGTGTTTATATCATATAAAGTTCAATTTAATCAGTTATTAAATTCGAATTTTATGAGCATAGAAATAGCACAAGGGCTGTGTGGAACTTTTGGTATCGTACTTACAATACCTACAGCATCTGCAATAGCAGCTTTTATGCTCACAAAAACAAAATTCAAATCAAAACACTTCAATTAGTAACCTTTTCTATACTTTATAACATAAAACAAAAAATCACCTGGCATAAAATATTTGTCAGGTGATTTTTTTTTGTTTAATCTTCAAGTTTATTAACTTTTTTAGCACAGTGGCCACATACTTCTTGAAAAATCTTTCGACCAGCATAAGTTGATGCAAGGGATGGATCTAAATCAGGAGCAATTTCCACGATATCCATGCCAATAATATTTAAGTTTTTAAATAACTCATCTAAAATATTTAAAAGTTGACGTCCATAAAGGCCTGCAAACTGTGGTGATGCAGTGCCAGCAGCATACGCAGGGTCAAGACAATCAATATCCAAAGTTATATAAATTTTATCGTATTTTTTTAATTGTTTTGTAGCTATACTACCGATACGATCACTTTCAATTCGGTGGCATAAAACAGAATTTAATACATTTAGTTCATGAGTTTTTTTAAAATCGTATTCTTCGCGGTCAATAGTACGTGCTCCTATAAATGTTATATTTTCAACACCACTTATATTTTTTAATTCTAAAGCTCGGCGAGCAACAGATGTGTTAGAAAATTTATCACCTCGCACTGTATCGTGTAAATCAAAATGGGCATCAATATATACAATGCCAAATTCTTCATCAAGAGCATCATCTATTCCTTTCAATACAGGAATGGTTGTACTGTGATCTCCACCTACCATGACGAAAAATTTGTTTTTAGAAACAAGATTATTTACAAACTTTTCTATGCCATCGAAATACTCTTTAAGACCACCAGCAGGAATAAAATCACCAGCATCAACGATATTAAGTGAGTCGAAACATTGGAAGTGTTCATTAAATGGAGATGAAATTTTGCTGTATTCTCTTAAAATTTCAGGAGCTCTTCTAGAGCCATACCTATTAGTTATATCTACGTTATATGGTATGCCAAATACTACAAGATCAGCATCTATTATATCCATTGTAGGTCTGTTTAATCCGCACCATATGGCATCATCTTTTGATAAATTGGTTTTCTTTAACATGATACTTCACCCTTCTCCAAACCATTAGCATATATTAATAGTTTAGCAAAAGTTATGACAATTTCAAGTTTAATAAGCAATGTTTTTGTGGTAAAATATATGAGCGATAATAGATAGAAAGAAGGTAGCATATATGTTATTTGATTCTCATACACATATAAATAGTGATGGATATACAACAGAAGAACGCGATCAGCTTATAAAAGATATAGAAAAATCAGATGTCGAATATGTTATGGATATAGGTTGTGATCTTCCTACATCAAAGATGGCAGTTGATCATGCAAGTAAATATGATTGGTGCTATGCAGCAGTAGGAGTTCATCCTCACGATGCTAAAACTATGGATGACATGACATTGTTTATGATTAAGAGTTTAGCTAAAAAAGATAAGGTCAAGGCTATAGGGGAAATAGGTTTAGATTATCATTATGATTATTCTCCTAGAGAAATACAAAGAGAATGGTTTCGTAAACAGATACAGCTTGCAAATGAACTTAAGCTTCCTATAGTGATTCATAGTAGAGAAGCAGATCAAGAAACTATGGATATCTTAAAAGAAGAACAGGCTTTTTCAGAAAGAAGAAAAAGCTGGTTTCCTAAAAAGCAAGATGGTACTGCAGATGCTAGAGTCTTACTTCATTGTTATAGCGGCAGTGCAGAATTAGCAGAACAGTATATAAAGCTTGGTGCTACTATTTCGATAGCAGGACCAGTTACATATAAAAACAATAAAAAAACTCAAAGAGTGGTAGAAACAGTATCTATAGACAATTTACTTGTTGAAACTGATGCACCATACCTAACACCAGAACCTCATAGAGGTAAGCAAAATAAAGCTCCTTATGTTGAACATACAGTAAGGAGAATTGCACTTATCAAGGATATGGAGTATGAAGAAGTTGCTAGGATTACTTGTGAAAATGCTAAAAGATTTTTTGATATTTATTAGTTAGTAAGGGAAATATATTTATGATTAAAGATATAGTTAAAGCTACAATAAAAAAACATCAGCTGATAGAACCTGGTGATGTGATAATCTTAGGATTGTCAGGTGGTCCTGACTCTGTTTGTCTGTTTGATATATTACTTGATTTATCGACGGAAATGGATTTTAAACTTCATGGGGCTCATGTAAATCATCAGTTTAGACCTGGCGCAGCAGAGGAAGATCAACTATATGTTGAAAATCTTTGTGAGGCCAATGGTGTATGTTGTTGGTCTACTATAGTAGATTGTAATGCTTTGGCCAATGAATTAGGAATAGGAAGTGAAGAAGCTGGTCGCAAAGCGAGATACGATTTTTTCTTTGAAATAACGCAATCACTTTTGTTTGAAGGAGTAGAAGCTTCAAAGATAAAAATTGCTATAGCCCAAAATCTAAATGATCAAGTTGAGACGGTTTTATTTAGATTTTTAAGAGGAGTAGGGACAGATGGTCTTGCAGGTATAGATTACAAGAGAGTTAATGAAAATGGGAATATAGTTATAAGACCGCTTCTTGATGTAGCTAAAAAAGATATTTTAGAGTATTGTAAAATAAATAAAATAGAGCCTTGTATAGATCATACAAATAATCAACCTATCTATGCGAGAAATAAAATTAGATTAAACTTAATACCTGAGCTTGAAGAAAAATACAACAGTAATTTGGTGGAAGCTATAAGTAGATTAAGTGCTATTGCTAAAGAAGATAGAGATTTTATATGGAGTGAAGTTTATAAAAACTATGATAAAGCGCTTGTAAGAAAAGAAGATCATGAGGTTTGGTTTAATCAAGAAGTTTTACAAAACTACCATTCCTCTATAAGACATAGAATACTTTTTAAAGCATTTGCAAGTGTGGGATTACCAAAGGATATATATAGTTCACATTTGGAACAGGCAGATGAACTAATTATGCATGGTATAACACCTCAACAAGTTGATTTTCCAAAAGGTTATGTTATAAGAGTTTCATATGGAAATATAGTTTGCGGATTAAAACCAAATATTAATGATGGTATGAAACCGCCGAAGATTATAATAAATGTGCTAGATAAAGAGCAATACCAAAAACGTCAAGGCGTTGCAGCTTTTGATTTGGATCTGATGGAAGAAGAATATGGCAGAAGTAATCTTCAAAAGATAATAGATATTAGAAGTAGACAACCTGGAGATTACATCAGACTAAAAGGTGTAGTAGGTAGGAAAAAAATTCAAGATTTGATGGTGGATATGAAGATTCCGAGTGTAGATAGAGACAAAGTATTTATGGTGGGAATAGGTCATGAAATACTATGGATACCAGATGGTAAATATAAAGGTAGATACAGTGGTAATTATCAAGTTACAGAAGATAGCAAAAGAGTCATAACTGTTGAATTAAGTAGTCTTCTATGATAAAATATCCATTTAAAGGACTATATTTTTTTTAGTAAATAAAAATAATAATGAGGAGAAGAATAAGAATTGAAGAACGTATTTAAAAGCTTTGGAATATATTTTATGATTCTAGCGTTAATCTTAGGTATGGCGCTGTTTTATGATAAGAGTCCAAAGGAAGAGATTAAAAATGTTAGTTATTCAAAGTTTGTAAATTATATAGCTGATGAAGATATGAAGGAAATTCAGTTCAAAGAGCTAGAGATGACAGGATTATTAAAAAATGGTAAAAAGGTTCATACATACGCACACAGCTCTCTTGATGTTGATAGACTTCATTCACAGTATTTAGACAAGCAGAGTGATAAAAACATCATTACAATTAAAAATTCTAAGCCAGAAGAAGAGTCATGGTTAGTATCGTTGATACCAACACTTATTATGATAGGTGTTTTAGTATTCTTCTGGGTAATGATCATGAGGCAGCAAGGTGGCGGTGGCAAGGCTATGTCTTTTGGTAAGAGTAAAGCTAAGATGCAAGATCCAAGTGCTAGAAAATTATCATTTAAAGATGTTGCTGGTTTAGATGAAGAAAAAGAAGAATTACAGGAAGTTGTGGACTTCCTAAAGCATCCTAGAAAATACCATAACTTAGGAGCTAGAATTCCTAAGGGAATTTTACTTGTAGGTCCTCCGGGAACAGGTAAAACTTACATTTCAAAAGCTACAGCAGGAGAAGCGGGAGTACCATTTTTCAGTTTATCAGGCTCAGAATTTGTAGAAATGTTTGTTGGTGTAGGTGCATCTAGAGTTAGGGATTTATTTGAACAGGCTAAGAAAAATGCCCCATGTATCATCTTCATTGATGAAATCGATGCTGTAGGTCGTAAGAGAGGCGCAGGCATGGGCGGTGGCCATGATGAAAGAGAGCAGACTCTTAATCAGTTACTAGTTGAAATGGATGGATTTACAGAAAATCTAGGTATTATCATTTTGGCTGCTACAAATAGACCTGACATCTTAGATCCGGCGTTACTAAGACCTGGTAGATTTGATAGACAGATCGTAATAGGTGTTCCAGATATTAAGGGTAGAGAAGAAATCTTTAAGGTTCACAGTAAAAATAAACCTTTAGATGAAGAGGTAAATCCTGAAATTTTAGCTAGAAGAACTCCTGGATTTACACCGGCAGATATCGAAAATATGTTAAATGAAGCAGCTCTTTTAACCGCTAGAAGAAATGGTCAAAAAATACGAATGGATGAAATTGAAGAAGCAATAACTAAGGTTATCGCAGGTCCTGAAAAGAAGAGCAGAGTAATCAGTGAAAAAGAAAGACGCTTGACTGCCATTCATGAGGCTGGACATGCGGTTGTTGCACATTCATTACCAGGTACTGATCCGGTACATCAAATTACAATTGTTCCTAGAGGTAGAGCTGGTGGATTTACTATGATTTTACCTAAGGAAGATAGATACTATAATACTAAGGGAGATATGGAAGAACAGATTGTACACCTACTTGGCGGTAGGGTTGCTGAAATGTTAGTTCTTTCTGATATTTCAACTGGAGCAAGCAATGATATTGAGCGTGCTACAGATATAGCAAGAGAGATGGTAACTAAATATGGATTTAGTGAAAAACTTGGTCCTATTAACTATAGCTCTTCTGATGAGGTATTCCTTGGTAGAGATTTTGGAGCTAAACAGGCTTATTCAGAGGAAACTGCTAACGAAATTGATGAAGAGGTTAAGAGAATAGTTCACGAAGGTTATGAAAAGGCTCAAGAAATTTTAAATGAACATATGGATAAGTTACTTGCTGTTGCAGACGGACTTATGGAACTTGAAACTCTTGATGGTGAACAGTTTGAAAAACTATATAGTGGGGAATGCACTGTTGAGCAGCTTGTTGAAGAATTCAGAGCAAAAACTGCTAAGATTGACGAAGAAAACAAAAAAGAAGCTGAGCAGGCAGATGCTATTATAGAACAGGAAAAGAAGATTTTAGAAGCGGATTTGGCTAGATATGACGAAGATTATATGGCTGATGATGACGAAATTGAGGAAGAAAAAAATAGGGTAGACAATGAGGATAACGATTAAAGATTGTCTTGCATTGCCGGCATTTGAAAATGCACAAGTGCTGTCTTGCGAGGACAGAGTAGTAAAATCAATTAAAAATATTTCAGTTTTGGAAGCTAATAGACTTGAAGATTTAAACGAGTATTACGATGAAAAAAATCAGATGATTGTTACTGGTTTTTATGGTATTCGTGATGATGTTGATGCACAATGCAAGATAGTTGAGTTTTTAGCTAAACATGGTATGGTATCACTAGTATTACACAGAGTTGGTGAAATTATGCCATCTATTGATAACCAATTAATAGAATGTTGTAGCAAGTATGGAGTTGTTTTAATCAAACTAAATACTAATGCTAAGTTGGTTATGTCAGAAATTATAGAAGAGGTTTCACATACTTTATTTTATGGTGGAGTAGATGAAAGCTATGATAATAGCCTTATAACAAATACGATTATGCATCTACTTGATTTTGAAAAGTACAGTGACTTTGAAAGCGCTGTAAAGGCGGCTGCTGTAAAAAATAATTTCCAGATGATAATTTTAAGCACAGATTTTAATCCTGTTTTAACTGTTGAAAATCAGTTTAAGACGACTATTGAGAGAGCTATTCGTTTGGGAAGAGAAAACTCTATCGAAAAGAGATCTAAAGTTTATACATTAATTGATGTTGATGGAGTTTTAACATATTGGGGACCTATTACTATTCAAGACAGCAATTACTATATGTTTATCGTTGACAATAATGATTCTTATTCTAAGGATGAGATTGTAAAGTTAGCTGATATTATACAAATGGCTATAGGCATGTGGAAGTATACTCCAGCTAGAGATCAGAAAGCAGAATTTGTAAAGGCTTTAAAAAGAGGCAACATAAGCATGGCTTATGCAATTAAGGAAGAAACTGAAATTGTTGAAGAGCATATCATGAGTGTATTTACAGGTACAGGTTTTGCTAATAGCGATACACAGTCAATTATTGATGAGTATTGTCTAAAAAATAATTTAAGTAATCTTCAAATCCACGAAGAAGATTATACCTTTGGAATAATTATTGGTGATAGCACTAGAGCAATTTGTGCTAAGTTGTTTGAAAAGGCAAAGTCTAGGAATGCCAGACTGTTTCATGTCACAGGTGTTGACGGTATAGAAGGTGCATGTGATGCCTTCAAGCTGATTAATGAAACTTGGAATCAAGCACAGCAGGTTTTTCCTTTTAAACGAGCATTTTCAAAGTATGATTTATTATTGATAAGTAATTGTAATAGTATTCAGCTTCGAGGTGGTTTTATCAAGAGAAATTATATGAAACTTCTTGAACCATTTGAAGCAGATGTCAGCAACAAGGGCAGACAGCTACTTGACACACTTGAAACCTTTGTTTTAGATGCAGGTATGAATGGAGCTAAAACAGCTGACATTATGGATGTTCACACAAATACTGTTCAGTACAGACTAAAAAAAATCAGTGAACTATTAGGAGCAGAAATAACAGCTAATAGAGTTATTCCTGGCTTAACTATAGCACTGGCACTAAAAAGACTAGAAAGAGCTTAAATCTGAAAGGAGAAACGATTATGCTACTTGCTTTTGATGTTGGAAACACAAACATCGTATTAGGAGTATTTAAGGATGGTAAATTGATAGAAAACTGGAGAATGGAAACCGATGCCAATAAAAGTGCTGATGAGTACGGCATGGTTATCAATCAGTTATTTAGATACGCTGGACTAAAAACCTCAGATGTTAAGGATGTAATTATTGCCACTGTAGTGCCTTCTGTTTTATATACACTTCAGCATTTATCTATGAAGTATTTTCATAGGAAAGCTATTGTAATAGAGTCAGGCGTTAAGACAGGTTTATTAATTAAATATGATAATCCTAAGCAGGTTGGTTCAGATCGTATTGTTAATGCGGTAGCTGCTTACGCTAAATATGGAGGTCCACTAATTTTAATTGATTTTGGAACTGCAACTACATTTTGTGCTGTTACAGAAAATGCAGAATACTTAGGAGGAGCTATTGCCCCAGGTTTAAAAATTGCGAGTGAAGCTTTATTTAGCATGACTTCAAAACTACCTAAGGTAGAGTTAGAAACACCTGATACAGTAATCTGCAAAAATACTATTCAATCAATGCAATCAGGTTTAATCTATGGGCATATGGGAATGGTAGATTTTATCGTTCGTCATATGAAGGAAGAACTTTCAGAAATGGGTTCGCCAAAGGAAAAGATTAAGGTTATTGCTACTGGTGGTCTTGCTAATTTAATTGACGAAGGTGTAGAGTGTATAGATGTAGTAGATAAGATGCTTACTTTAGAAGGTCTTGAAATTATTTACGAGAAGAATCGTAAAGATAAGAAGCATAAAAATAGATAATATAAAATAAGCACGATATTTTTCGTGCTTATTTTTGAAAGGAAGAGAAATATTGAGGAGAGGAAATTTAGAGATAAATGGCGTTAAGCTAGAAAATCCTTTTTTGGCAGCGCCTCTTGCGGGTATTACAGATGCACCTACAAGAAGAATTAATAGAATTATGGGAGCTGCTATGGGTTACTCTGAAATGGTAAGTGGCAAGGGACTTATGTATAATAACAAAAACACAGAGAATCTTCTCAAGGTGTATGAAGAAGAGAAACCAGTTGCTTATCAGATTTTTGGTAGTGAACCAGAAGTCATGGCATATACAGCAAAGCAGTTAAATGGCAGGGAAAATGCCTTATTAGATATCAATATGGGCTGTCCAGTTCCCAAGGTCGTTAAAAATGGTGAAGGATCTGCAATGCTTAAAAAACCATCGCTTATTTACGATGTGGTTTCTGCAACTGTTGAGAATGCTGATAAACCAGTAACTGTTAAAATACGTATTGGTTGGGATGATGATAGCATAAACTGTGTAGAGGTAGCAAAAATCATAGAAAAAGCTGGAGCATCAGCAGTAGCCATTCATGGTCGAACACGTATGCAGTATTACTCTGGCAAAGCTAACTGGGATGCTATCAAAGAAGTTAAGGAAAATGTAAGTATATCGGTAATAGGCAATGGAGATATATTTACTGCAGAAGATGCTATGTCTATGATGGAATATACCGGATGTGATTTAGTAATGATTGGTAGAGGTATGTTAGGAAATCCATGGATATTTCGAGACTGTAAAGCTTTATGGGAAGGTAAATCTGTTCCACCACGTCCTTCGATTGATGAAATTGTAAATATGATGATAAGACACTTTAATGACATAAAAGCATTAAAAGGAGAACGTACAGCTGTAAATGAGATGCGTAAGCATGTTGGTTGGTATACAAAAGGTATGCCAAGTAGCGCAGCTTTTAGACGTAGTATAAATGAAGTTAATGATAGTGAAACTTTAATAGAGCGATTTGAATTGCTCAGAAATCGAGGTTAAAAATGAGCATTAGAAGCACTTGTAAGGCTATAGTATTAAATGAGGGAAAGATTTTACTAAATAAGTGTCATGATCAACACAATGGAGAATACTATTCGCTACCAGGAGGAGGACAAGAAACTTTAGAGTATTTACATGAGGCAATTATAAGAGAAGTTTTAGAGGAAACTGGATATACAGTTATTCCTGACATGTTTGTTGGAATAGGTGAAGAAATATGTACAGATGAGGAAATAGTAACTCAATGGCCAGGGTATATTCACAAGATGTATCATATTTATCGCTGCCGTTTAGATAATGAAGCGGAGTGGGTTGATCCATGCGAAGTAGATGATATGCAAGATGAATGTATATGGATTGATATTGATAATCTTGAGTCAATAAAGCTATTACCTGTAATGGTACATAAAAATATAAAGGAACTTATTTATGGTGATCATGCAATTTTTTTAGATTCGGTTCATGTAGATCATCATCATGGTTAAATATATTATTGTAATAAAAAACGGGCTGCATAGCAGTCCGTTTTTTGATTGATAAAATTAACAAATTGGATATTAACCAAAGTATCTCTTTAATAGACCTTCGAAAGCTTTACCATGTCTAGCTTCATCTCTAGCCATTTCATGAACTGTATCATGGATAGCATCTAGGTTAGCAGCCTTAGCTCTCTTAGCTAGGTCAAACTTACCAGCTGTAGCTCCGTTTTCAGCTTCAACTCTCATTTCTAGGTTCTTCTTAGTGCTGTCAGTAACAACTTCACCTAGTAGTTCTGCGAATTTAGCAGCATGTTCAGCTTCTTCTAGAGCAGCCTTTTCCCAGTATAGACCGATTTCAGGATATCCTTCTCTGTGAGCAACTCTTGACATAGCTAAGTACATACCAACTTCTGTACATTCTCCTTCGAAGTTAGCTCTTAGGTCAGCTAGAATATCTTCGCTTACTCCCTTAGCAACTCCTACAACATGTTCAGCAGCCCATTCTCTTTCGCCTTCAGCCTGAGCCTGGAACTTTTCTGGTCCAACGTGGCACTGTGGGCACTCAGCTGGTGCAGTTTCTCCTTCATGTACATATCCGCATACTGTGCAAATCCATTTCATAATAATTACCTCCTAAATTTTTATAAAACTTAAATAGTTTATTGTCTTAATTAATTACAAAAGTATTATACCATTTTTTAAATCACTTTAAACATAAAAAAGTATGTTTTTTTATTTTTTTGTGGTACTATATTAGTTGTAGATTTAAATTTGGAGGTAATAATAATGGAAGCAAAAATTAAAGATGTATTAGATCAGATAAGACCAATTCTACAGAGAGACGGTGGAGATATTGAGTTTGTAGACTATACAGAAGACAAAGTAGTACTAGTAAGACTACAGGGACACTGTGCAGGATGTCCAGGAGCTCAGATGACACTAAAAGGCATAGTAGAACAGATCTTAAAGGAAGCATTCCCAGAAGATATCGCATCTGTTGAATCTGTTTAATGGAGGCAAAGATAGTGGATAATCTACAATTAATCAAAGATAGGATTGCTGCAAACTATGATGAGATGATAACAACTTTGCAGGAACTTGTAAGGATTAACAGTGAAATTGCCACACCACAAAAAGATAAACCTTTTGGAAAAGGCGTTGATGACGCCTTTCTTTATATGTTAAAAAAAGGTGAAGAAGATGGTTTTTTAACTACTAATATTGATCATTATGGCGGGCATATAGATATGCTTTCTAAAGATAGCAGCAATACAGAAACTATGGGGATTTTAGCTCATCTAGATGTAGTTCCAGCTGGAGATGGTTGGGAGTTTGATCCTTATGGTGCAATAATTGACAATGGCAAGCTTTATGGGAGAGGTTCTTCTGATGATAAAGGACCTACAATTGCTGCATATTTTGCTATGAGGGCTATTAAAGATGCTGGAATTACTTTAAATAAAAATGTTAGACTTATTTTAGGATTAGATGAAGAAAGTGGTTGGCAAGGTATGGATTATTACTTGTCAAAGATTCCTAAACCAGCAGATTTTGGATTTACACCAGATGGTGATTTTCCAGTAGTAAATGGCGAAAAAGGTATTCTAAACTTTGATATTGCAAAGAAGTTTACTAAAGCAGTAGGCAAGGGGATAGAGCTAAGAAGTTTTAATGGAGGAAATGCACCTAATATGGTTCCTGATTATGCTAGATTAGTTTTGAGAAGTGATGATCCTTCAGTGTATGAGGAGTTAAAGTTAAAAGCTAAGAAATCAAGAGAGAATGGTGTTTTGATCAAAACAAAGGGAGTTGGTAAAAGTTTTGAAATAACTGCACATGGAGTTTCGGCTCATGGAGCAACACCTGAAAAAGGAATAAATGCCATATCTTTATTAATGGATTTTGTTAAAGATATAGAGTTTAGTAATGAAAGTGTAAATGAATTTATAGACTTTTATAATAATGAAATTGCATTTCAATTAGATGGTGAAAATTTAGGAATAGGATTTTCTGATGAGATTTCTGGCAAAACTGTAGTAAATGTTGGAGTAATTGAACTTGACACTAAATCAGCTAGATTAGCAGTAAATCTTCGTTATCCTGTAAGCTTTGATGAAGAAAACATATATGACGCTATGGGAGAAATACTTATGAAATATAATATAGGAGTAGTTAAAAAGATGAGTAGGGATCCTATTTATATAGATGAAGATGATAAGCTAATTAAGACGATGATTGATGTATATAGGAAAAACACTGGGGATAAAGAGGCTAAACCATTAGTAATGGGTGGTGGAACTTATGCTAGAGCATTAGATAATTTTGTAGCTTTTGGTGCATTATTCCCAGGAGAAGAAGAGTTATTTCATCAAAAAAATGAATATATTTCAATCGATAGCCTTAAAAAGGCAACATTAATTTATGCAGAAACTATATATGAATTATGTAAATAAAATGAAAGAGTGCAATGCACTCTTTCATTTATTTTTTATTAATTATTTGTAAGATTTTTTCAGTTCGTTTTTTATATCTTCTTTTATTTCATCTTTTATTTCGTATAAGACTTCTTTTACAGCATCTTTAATTGCATCTGAGATTGGGCCATGATGTTCTTTAGTTTCATCATAAAGCTGTTTTGCTTGTGTTGATTCTGCTAAATCTTGATCCATCTCAAAGATGTTTTCTAGCTCTGCAACTTCTCCTGGATATGTGCCTGGATTGTCAGCTAATGTAATATGTTCTGTATTAGTAATATTAGCCAAAGTAGCACGTTCAGCTTCTAAAATCTTATCAATAGATTCACAAGGTACGTTGTGAAGTAAGAATAGTGCTTCAAGCTCTCTACGAACAGCAAAGTTTGTATCAATAATTTCAAGGAATTTTTTGAAATTAGAACTTTTTGAAGCGTTTTCGAACTGTTCAACGTCTTTTCTAATAAAAGATAAAATATTATCTACTGTTTCAAATTTATAATTTCTTACTGGGTAAGGTTCAATTCTTTGAAGGTAAATTTTTTCTTCATCTTTAATATGACAGAAATACGATACTGTTAATTCTGGATTAATCTCAAATTTAACAACAGAAACCTTTGAAGAATTCATCTTTACTTTTGTAGCACCTAGCTGCTTTAAGCCTAAATGCAGCATATCGGCAGAAATATTTGACTTTGCCATTTTTTTACCTCCTTAATATAGGGTTTAAAGTATACCATATCTTAAAACAAGATATACTGTAGAAATTGCTACAGACATTATCATAGTTGGGAAACCAACCTTTAAGAACTGGTTAAATGTAATCGGATGTCCATGTTTAGCACTAATACCTGAAAGAACAACATTAGCAGAAGCACCGATAAGTGTACCATTACCACCAAGACAAGCGCCAAGTGAAATAGCCCACCATAGAGGTGCAACGTCTATACCGCTATTACCCATTGCTATGATTAATGGGATAAGTGTTGCAACAAAAGGTATATTATCAAGAATACAAGATAATAGTGCTGAAGCCCAAAGTAAAATTAACATAGTCATGATAGGTTTATCAGCTGTAAGGTTGATGATAAGGTTTGCAAGCTGATCAATAACGCCAGTTTCAACCATTCCTCCTACTACAACAAATAATCCTGTGAAGAACACTATTGTTGTCCATTCAACTTCACCGATGATTTCGTCAACATCTTGTTTACCAATAAGAAGCATAATTGTAGCGGCAGTAAGAGCAACTACACATGATTCAATATGAATTACAGAGTGTAACATAAATCCAAGAATAACTAAAATAATCATTACGATACTCTTTTTTAGTAAAGCTGGATTTTCTATTGCTTTCTTTTCATCAAGTTGCATAACTCTGTTTATAGCAGCTTCTTCTACTAACATCTTTTTACCATAAATAACTTTAGCAACTATGATAAATGCGATCATAATTACGATAACAACTGGTGCAGTGTTTAAAATAAAGTCTAAAAAGCTTAGTCCTGCAGCACTACCTATCATAATATTTGGTGGGTCACCGATTAGAGTTGCTGTACCACCAATGTTTGATGCCAAAATCTGAGTTAATAAAAATGGTACTGGATTTAGATTTAAAATATTAGCGATTGAAATAGTCATAGGACCAATCAATAGCACTGTTGTAACGTTATCAAGGAATGCAGATAATACTGCAGTTACGATGATAAACATCATCATGATTTTCCACGGATTACCTTTAGCGATTTTTGCTGTTTTAATAGAAATATATTCAAATATGCCTGAACATTTTACTACAGATACAAAAATCATCATACCTATAAGTACACCAATAGTATTAAAATCAATATAGCTTATGGCACTTTCCACATCTAGTACATGGAATAAAAGTAAAACTACAGCTCCTGCAACAGCAGCTGCTGCTCTATGGATTTTCTCTGAGATAATTGCAATAATAACAACAAGAAATACAATTATAGAGATTGTTTGATTCATGATGCTTTACCTCCTTTTATATTTAGTTTTTTATTGCTTATTTATTTAAGCAATAATATATTTTACTACATTTTATTTTAATTACAATACTTAAATTATAATGTCACAATTTTGTCACATTTGTTTGTTAGGTAGGTTGACGCTTTAATTTAGAAGTGTTATACTAACTTTGTTAATAAATCTGTTTCAGGGCGAGGTGAAATTCCTCACCGGTGGTGATTAGTTAAATGATAACTATAAGTCCACGAGCTTTTATGGCCGAACTGGTGTGAGTCCAGTACCGACGGTATAGTCCGGATGAAAGAAACTAGAGAACATTTTTATATAGGGCTTTTATTTATATTGAGCTTTATGTGATATTTTGTTTAGATGTTTTCAATGCTCTGAAATACTATTTAGTATTTCAGAGCTTTTTCTTTTGGAAAAACCGATACAGATTCCTTAATCTAATATTTTTTACTTGTTTTAAAGGAGGAATTTGAAATGAACAATGAAGCTATAGCACAGAGAAGCAAAAATACTACTAGGTTGGCAAAAATGGGTATGTTAGTTGCGATTTCAATCGTACTTGTATATATTATTCATTTTCCAATTTTCCCTGCTGTTGGATTTTTAGAGTATGATCCTGCAGATATTCCAATTCTAATGGGAGCTTTTGCTTTTGGTCCCGTAGCAGGTATAATGATTACAGTTGTAACATCTGTTTTACAAGGTCTAACTGTAAGCGCACAAAGTGGTCTATATGGTATATTAATGCATGTTATTGCGACAAGTACTTTTGTAATCGCAAGTGGTATAATTTACAAGCATAATAAGAGTAAGAAAAATGCTGTTATTGCTTTATCATGTGGCGTTTTAGCAATGACTGCTATCATGGTGCCAGCAAACTATTTAATCACTCCATATTTTATGGGAGTTCCAGCAAGTGGCATAACAGCTGTACTACCATTTATTGTTGGATTTAACTTTATAAAAGCTGGCATAAATGCAATTATTACATTTTTCTTATATAAGAGAGTATCAAAATTTTTACATAGATAAATATTTTACGTTACAAACAAGCGACTTTTTAGTCGCTTGTTTTTTATTGCATTATAGCTTTATGATATAAACTGCATAAAATAAAATTGTACACAATAAATATTTGTGATAGAATAATATCCATGAGAGAACTAATTATAAAAAATGAACATGATACTAAAGCATTTGGTATAAAGCTGGCTGAAGTAATAGAACCTGGAGATGTGATTGCATTAGCAGGAGATCTTGGCACAGGTAAAACGACATTGACAAAATATATTGCAAAAGGACTTGGTATAGATGAGATGATTACAAGTCCAACATTTACCATAGTACAGGAATATCATCAAGGCAGATTACCACTGTACCATTTTGACGTATATAGAATTTGTGATATAGAAGAAATGTACGAATTAGGATATGAAGAATATTTCTTTGGTGATGGTGTATCTATAGTAGAATGGGCGGATCTTATTGAAGAAATTATTCCTGAAGATGCAAAGATTATTTTTATAGAGTATACAGCCAATGAAGGTGAACGCGTATATCGTTGTAACTTTGATATTTAAAGTAGCTAGCATTATTGCTAGCTTTTTTATTGACATGAAAAAGGATAGATGGTACTCTTTTATAGATTAGTTATAACTAACTTGCATAAAGGGAGTGAATCTATGAAAAAATTTTTTATTATATGTATGTGTGTTTGTATAAGTTTATTTGTAGTCTCTTGCCAAGATGAGGATAAAAAAGCAGAAATTAATTTGTTTGCTATGGATACGACAATGGAGATTACGGCTTATGGAGCAAAATCAGAAGAAGCTATCAAAGCAGCTGAAAAAGAAATATATAGATTAGAAAAAATTTTAGCAGCTAGTGATGATAGTAGTCAAGTAGGAAAAATTAATAAAAGAGGTCATGGTAAATACAATGAAGATCTTTCTTATTTAATAGATAAGTCTACTAATTTATACGAAGATACAAATGGTGCATTTAATATTCTAGTTTATCCTTTGATGAAAAAATGGGGATTTATAGATGATCAATATAATGTACCTTCTAATACGCAAATATCGAAGCTTTTAAAACTAACAGATATGAGTAAGATAAAAAATAATCCTCAAAAACGAGAAATAGAATTTAATCTTAATGGAATGGAAATGGACTTTGGGGGTATTGCAAAGGGATATGCTTCATCTCAAGTAATGAAAATATTTGATAAATATAAGATAAAGAGCGGTATTGTAAATTTAGGAGGAAATGTACACACAAAAGGGTGTAAACCAGATGGAAGTAAATGGAAAATAGGAATAAAAGATCCTAAAAATGTGGAAAACTATATAGGAGTATTGGAAACTAAGGATATGGCAGTTATAACCTCAGGGGGATATGAAAGATATTTTGAAAAAGATGGAAAGAGATACCATCACATTTTAAATCCTAAAACAGGTAAGCCGGTAGAAGGTGATTTAGCGTCTGTAACAATAGTATCTAATGATGGAGCATTAGCAGATGGGTTATCAACATCTTTATTTGTTATGGGTGAAAAAAAAGCTATAGATTATTGGAAAGCTAATAAAGAAAAGTTTGATGTTATTTTAGTTAAAGAAGATGGAAGCTTGATAATAACAAAAGGTATTGAAGATGCGTTTTCATCAGAGACTAAAAATGTTAAAATTGTAAATTAATAAAATGGTATGTGTAATAAGTACACATACCATTTTTTAGATACAGTTTTTATTTCTATATTGCTTTGGTGATATTCCAAATTGCTGTTTAAATGTATCAGAAAAGCTACTAGAACTTTTATAACCTACGGCATGGGCTATATCACGAATATTTGTATCGGTAGTTTTAAGCAATTCTTTAGCCTTATTCATACGAAGCATTAATTTGTAATCTCTTATGGACATAGAAAATACATCTTTAAAAATATACTTTAGTTTTGCAGTACTCATACAAGCCATACGTGCAAGAGTATCAATATTATGAAAACTATCAATATTAGTAGATATGTAATAGGCTATTTTTTTTACTGCTTCAATATCAGATTTCTTTATATTAGATTTTCTTGGCTCTTCGTTTTTATAGAATTGATGTAGCACATATGCTAGAAATTCATTTAATTTGCTTTCATAAAATAAAAGAGAGGAAGCATCTGCAGATTGATAAGTACATAGGTTATAAAAGATATTTAATAAATAAGGATTGTTATAATCCTTATTTAAGTTAGCAATAGATGCATCTATTGGAAAATTTATATTTGGAAACCGATTGGCAAGGTTTATATTATAGTATTCGGGTGTTAAAAAAATATACAAGCCATTAATCATTGTATTTGGTTTAAAAGTTGTCTTGTAAACGCCATCAAAACCATTATAAGAATATATTGAGTTTGGTTTTATATATTCCATTACATGAGGACACTTGTGATTACATTGTATCTCTTTAAAAAATTTAATGCACAAAAGATCATTTTTAAATATTGTATATTTTAAAACATTATTTAAAGAACCATTGATGAATAGCAATTTTGCATAAGGACATATATGAATTATTTTATATGTTCCTATTCCTATTAAGTCAGGTATAGGATGAGATTCTATTTCGTATGCTTCTTTATATATTTTTAATTGATTTAGAAAGTTATCACATGTATTCATTTAAAAAATCTCCTTTTAGATAATAAAAATTTCTTTTAAGCTAAATAGTATAAGTTTATATTGATAAAAAGGTTAATAGGAAGTATTATCAAACTAATATAGTTAGTAAAGGCTAACTAACTATAACATAATTTATTATTTATTACTAGTGAAATAAGTGTAAATGGAGGAAGAAATGAAAAAGAGGTGGATAATAGCTAGCGTGGCTGTGTGCACTTTAGCAACTGCAGGAATTGTTTATTCAGTGCATTCGAATTGGATACAAAGCAGTAATATTACATCTAATCAAAGTGGAAAAACACAAGGTGTAGTTGAAAATGTTAAAAGTTCGCAGGGCAAATATAGAGCTGGAAGTTTTGAGGGGCAAGCTGAAGGCTATGGAGGATTAGTTAAAGTTAGAGTAACTATTGTTAATGAGAAGATATCATCAATAGAAATTATTTCTCACAATGAAACTCCAGGGTATTATGAAAAAGCAGAAGGCATTATAAATAGTATTGTTGAAAATAATGCTACTAATGTAGATGCTATAGCAGGAGCAACTATAACTTCTGATGCTATAAAAAATGCAGTAAATGACGCTTTAAATAAAGCTTTAAAAAATCCAAAAGACGATAAAAAATTAGCAACTAATCTGAAAAGTAAAAGCACAAATAGTGTAAATCATGCTGCTGGAAATATTCTACAAGTAGGAAACACTAATATTTTTGCTCCTAAAGGTAATCTAAAAAATGGCAAATACATAGGTATTGGAAGAGGATATGGTGGCAATATTAAAGTAGAGGTTACAGTAAAAAATAATAAGATTGTTAATATAAGGGTATTAAATCATAATGAAGACTTTATATACTATGAAAAAGGAGTAAAGGTTATTGACAAGATAGTTGCAAAAGGAAATACAAAAGTTGATACTATTTCGGGTGCAACATATTCAAGTAGAGGTATTATAGAAGCGGTAAATAATGCGTTAAAAAAGGCTGTAATAAAGCCATCTAAACATCACAATAAACCGCATAATAAACCGCATAAACCTAATAAACCAATAAAACCTAATAAACCCAATAAGCCTAATAGGCCAAGTGTTCCATCTATAGATGATAATGAAAATTTTGGACCAGAACTAGATAATCTATATATTAAAGATGAAATGAAAGATGGGGAATATATAGGATATGGCGTAGGATATCAGACATCTGGACGAATAAAAACAACAGTAACTATTAAAAATGGTCAGGTTTACAAAGTTTTAGTTGCTAATAAAAAACCAGAATATGGTGATGACATAGATCCATTTAGAGATAGAGCTATATATATTACTAAATATTTAAAAGGTAAAAATGCTAGAAAAATTACAGCAGTAAGTCAGCTATATAGTGATTATACAGGGCAAATATATAGTGCAAATAATAAGTATGAAACTGCTGAAAAATTAATAGGCAAAAAATATGCCAAACAGTTAAAAAATACAGATTGGAATCATGTTCACAGAAGAACTGATGCAGTATCAAAAGCAGTAAGAGAATATATCGGAGATAAATATAATACTACCGAGATGTTTGATGCTGTAAGCGGAGCAACAGTAAGTGCTCAAGGTATAGGTAAGTCTGTAAGAGATGCAATGAAAAAGGCTGTCAATGATGCTAAAAAAGATAATGATATTAAAGAAACTATAGTTTCAAGTCCGAAAGACAAAATATTTTATGCTAACAAAAATAAGCCATTAGATCTTTCAAAATTAAAGGTAACTTTGATAAAGAAAAATGGAAAGATTACTGAAGTACCAGTAAATGAATTTAAAAAGTATGGTATTGAAATGTTTGAAATTGAAACTGGCACAAAGATAAGTAATAAAATGTCTTTAGATATTTTTAAAGAAAAACCAGCAATTAAAGTAATTGTTAGACATACTAATTCAATAACCTTTGACAATTTTGTAATTCAGATCGGAAATTATAGTGATGATTATATTAATGATATGCATTATAGTTTAGATGGACAAAACTGGTACAAGGTTGAAAAACTTGTAATGGATGAAAAAAATCCAGAAAATATTTCTTATAGAAATCAAACTATAGATGCTCCGACTTCATACAAATATAAGAATATAAAGGTTCGAGTAGTGTCAAAGGAAGGTAATTATTATCAATATACAAGTGATAGAGTAGCAGGTTCTGGAAATGAGATTACTTATATTTCAGAAGATAATAAAGGTAATAATAATGTACCAAATAGATTATATATACATTTTACTTTTTCTGGAACAGAGGATGACAAAATAAAAGTGCCTGATTCATCTACAGAAAAACCAGAAAAACCGGAGAAACCACAGCCAGAACCTTCAAAAGAAATAATAGTAGATGATAGTGTAATATCAACAAACTACAATAATGAAAGGGATATAGTAGAAGGAACAGATATATATCCAATTTCAGTTACACTTCATGATAAAG
>SAMEA3387475__coassemble_1048_pt1 | contig 77490 bp, 82 predicted proteins | sample SAMEA3387475__metabat2_high_PE_008 | metagenome-assembled genome bin SAMEA3387475 (sample SAMEA3387475) | Felis catus | biome: Faeces | place: United Kingdom | collected 2012
CCAGTAAGGCCGCCCCCCTATTAATCTAAATAGGGGGTATTTAATGTTTTAAAATACTTGTTTCTATGTTTTTTTTGTTATATAATATATTAAAAAAAAGACCATGTTAAAAACACAGTCCTATTTTATTTCTTCTATCTCATCTATTTCCTTTACTAGTTTTTTAAGCTTAGCCAAGGTCTTTTTCTTATCCTTTATCGAACTTATTACAACCACCAAAGCTACAGCTGTTATAAGTATCATGGTAAAATTCCAATATATCATTTTATATCTCCCTGTTTGCCATTCCATATGCTTTTACAGCCTTAGTATCTTTATCTACTATAAATAGATGCTCACCAGTACCACCTACATCTACCAAATAGTCCTTTGCCGAAATGTCATATTCGTCGTCTACCAGCATAACATCGAATTTAGGCATACCCCTAAGTTCATTTATTTCGAAATTATCAAAATCCATTTTTTCAAACTCTTCTTTTAAGTATTGTTTTGAATAAAAATAGCAAGTTTCTACGGTTAATCTTTCTTCATTATCTTCTATCCTATTAAAGCAATAGTCCTCAATCTCACCATACTTAAGTCTTTTCGTAACTACATTGAGTTTTCCTATTTCACTTTTAATCTCTTTATTTAACCGATACGTATTAAATGCATATATCAATAATAGCAAAAGCAATATTATACCTGTAACATTAATAGTCGTATATCCCAAGTTTACAGCCATAAAACCTTCTCCCTTCTTCACCTTGTAGCTATTATATCATTTTGTAGAATAAATAAATCTAAAGAATTCTAAAGATTTAAAAAAATCCCAGTTATATTGAGGTTTCAATATAACTGGGTTAATTTTACAATATTATTTTACATATACCTTTGGAAGTCTCTGTCCAAATGCACATAGGATTTCATAGTTAATTGTACCTGTTGCATTGGCAATATCATCAGCTAAAATAGTATTTTTGCCATCACTACCCATAATAATAACTTCATCTCCAACCTTAACGTTTGGCACATCAGTTAAATCAATCATACACTGGTCCATGCAGATGTTACCTGCAATTGGAGCAAACTGTCCATTTACAATAACTTTTGCCTGTGAAGAATATGGTCTAGGATATCCATCTGCATATCCTAAAGCAATAGTTCCAATTACTGAAGGACGCTCTGCAATAAATTTACGACCATAACCACAAGAAAAGCCTTCTGGCACTTCTTTAATATGGACGATATTAGCCTTAACTGACATAACTGGTTTAATTGATAATTCATTTTTATCTACTTCATCTGAAGGATAGCATCCATATAAGATGATACCAGGTCTTACGGCATCAAAATATACTGATGGAATTTCCATAATAGATGCACTATTTGCAAAAGTCTTCATAGGAATGTTAACTCCTGCTTCCTCTAGCTTTTTAACAAAGCTATTGTATCTTTCTTCCTGAAGTTTAGCAAATGTTTTATCTGCTGCATCTGCAGTAGCAAAATGTGAGAATAATCCCTTGATGCTAAAGTTTGGAAGCGCTTCTATCTTTTTAATATCTGAAATAGCTTCTTCGTCATCTGTTAAATATCCAATACGACCCATACCTGTGTCTATTGCAACTAAACCACTTACTTCTACTCCGTGAGACTCTGCTGCATCTGAGATAGCTTTTGCATTAGCAGCTGAATTTACAACTGGAGTAATATTATATTTAACAATTGTATCTGCATACATATCAGGTGTTAAGCCAAGCATTATAATGTCTTCCATAGCACCAGCTTCTCTTAAAACGATACATTCCTGAAGTGTTGCAACTGCAAATGTTTTTACACCGTTTTCACGTAAAACCTCAGCCATTTTAACTGAGCCATGTCCATATCCATCTGCTTTTATAACCCCAATAATTTCCTTATCTGGACCTACCTTTTCTCTAATCTTTTTAATATTGTAATCTGCGTTACTAAGATTAATTTCTGCCCAAACAGGTCTTATTGCTTCTTTATACATAAGATACTCGTCCTTTCGTATGTTATTTTCATAAAACTTACAACTATAATTATATATTTTACATATAAAAAAAGCAATGATTTGACCAATAACCATTGCTTTTATTTACGTACAACTTATGATATAAATCCTACTAAAGAGTTTCCATATGGCCTGCTTGCTCAACTGACATATGCTTAACTCTATCTCTTTCTTCTGCTGATTTTGCATTGTTCCAGTTATCCATAGTACCAACTAAATAACCCGTTATTCGACGAATTCTTTCTACTTTTACTGGAGCAAATTTATAATTTAAATCTACATAATCACCATCAATATTAATATCTAATGATTCTAATTTACGATTATACTTATCTTGTAAATAGTTAACATAATTTTGTGCCTCTCTTGGATCTGCATTACCTGTAATATTTATGTTCACAATAAACCCTCCTTATACAAATTTCATACAATATTATATTACCAATTGCCATTACTTTTCAAGTGATCTTAAAAGTTCTATTTCTTTTGCATAACCTGCTAGCTCATTGGGGGTTTCCAAAATAAATGATAAGTCTTTTAGAGCTGGATGGTTAACAATTTTTTCAAAAGTAGCTACTCCCAAATGACCTTCTCCTATTTTTGCATGTCTATCCTTTTTAGCTCCCATAGGATTCATAGAATCATTTAGATGCATAGCATGCAAATACTTAATACCAACCACCTTATCAAATTCTTCTATTACATCATCAAGGTTATTTACAATATCATAACCGCCATCACTTATATGACAACTATCTAGACATACTCCTATCTTGTCCTTAAGCTCTACTCTATCAATAATTGCAGCAAGTTCTTCAAATGTTGAACCTACCTCACTGCCTTTACCTGCCATAGATTCAAGTAAAACGATAGTGCTTTGCTCTGGGGTTAATATTTCATTTAGTAAATCCGATATTAACTCTATACCTTTTTCAACTCCCTGACCTGTATGAGAGCCTGGATGAAAATTATAGTAATTACCCGGAGTATATTCCATTCTCTCTAGGTCTTCTTTCATAGCCATATGAGCAAATTCTCTAACCTTTTCTGTAGATGAGCAAGGATTTAATGTATATGGTGCATGTGCAACTAATTTAGCAAATTTATTGGCCTCTGCAAGTTCTAAAAATTTCTTAACATCAGCTTCATCTATAGCTTTTGCTTTTCCTCCTCTTGGGTTTCTTGTAAAAAAGGCAAATGTATTAGCACCTATTTTAAGGGCTTCTTTTCCCATATTTTCATAGCCTTTTGCGGCTGATAAATGACATCCTATATTTAACATGTTTTGTTACCTCCATTAGTTATTAATGATACCACCGATTTGCCAAAAAGAAACTCTTATTATATAATTTTTTCGGAGGTATTTATGAACTACGTATATATTTTAAAATGTGCCGATGATACATTTTACACCGGCTGGACAAATAATATAGATTTGCGAATTAAAGCACATAATGAGGGTAAAGGTGCTAAATATACTCGTGGTCGCACTCCTGTTGAGCTTGTTTATTATGAAGTTTTACCTACCAAAAGTGAAGCATTAAAAAGAGAGGCAGCTATTAAAAAGCTACCTCGCCTTAAAAAGCTTAAACTTATTGAGAAGCAGGCTGTGAGATATTAAATACCGAACCATATGTTAATTTTGTCAAATTCATTAAACTTTTGTTCTCTTTCATATGGTTTTTGTCGTTTTTTGTACTTCCATTTCGTTTTGACATATAATTCTTTTTCTTTTGGCTTGTATTCATATATCATATCTATATAAATGCCAACAAGGCATATACCAATAAAAAATAATATTTTTTTATCCATAGTGACCTCCTAATATAGTATATTAATATAACCGTATTATAAGTAAATCATATACTGCTTTAAAAATCTAGATATAAAATTCTAAAGAATTCTAAAGATTTATACTACAAAAAAAATACGACACACTACTTTGGCATGTCGTATCTATATATCATGTACTCTATTTGTAAACTTTTTCTACATATGGGCTTGTAGCATTTTTAAGTAAACCACCATAGCTTAGCTTAAATGAAACTACATCTCCAACCTTAAGATCTCTCTTAGCATTAGTAACATCTAAGATTGTATGATCTGAGCTGCCACCTAAGATTTCTACTCCCTCATCTAGCGGTTCCATACTGTCTAAATCTGTATCTTGCTTACCTATAGCAACGATTGCTCTCTTAATAATACCTCTATCTTCATAAACAGGTACTTGACCAAAAGCATCCTTACCAACCTCTCCGATAGGCAGTGATGGTTTTTCCTTTAGCTCAATAATCTGTGCTTCGCAAACTAGTGCATCGTCAACTGTACCTTCAAGCTTACTTCCATAAGCAGTGTCATTACCTAGTAAAAATGATTCACCTAATCTTAGGTTATTGATGCCCTTAGGTAATTCACCCTTTTCAATTAGGTAAATTGAACTTGAGTTTCCGCCTGAAACTACATTTAGCTTAATACCAAATCTGTCTTCGATTTTTTCAGCCCATAAAACAAGCTGTGAAAGATTATCATTTTTAGGAATAATCGCACCATAGCAAGTTAAATTTACGCCAATTCCTTCTAAAATGATATTATCCATCTTTATGATTCTGCGTACTGCATCATATATATGTTCCTCATCCTCAAAGAAAATTCCTTCTCTCAAATCTCCTAAGTCAATCATTAAGATGATCTTATGCTTTTTACCTTGTTTACAAGCCTCTTCATTAAGAAGCTGAATAGTATGAAGTTCTGAGTTAAAACTTACATCAGCATATTTAACTACATCTTCGATTTCTGACTCCATAGGTAGTCTCAGTAGCAATGTCTCTTTATCATTGTTATGGGCTAGTTCATAATAGCTTTCAATATTTTGAATTCTTGAATCAGCCATATAATCAACTGCAGGGTGTGTAGCTATTAGCTTAGCAACCTCTCTATCAGCGCACAATCCCTTAGTTACTATCATAAGTGAGCAACCGCCCTTTTCTTTAGTAATCTTTGCTACTGCATCTAGGTTTTGTCTTAATTTTTCAGTATCTATTACAAGTCTTGGATACATTTTATATACCTCCTGTAAAGCCGAACAATTAGTATGGTCCAAACAGCCCTTTTTTAAATTACAATGTTCCTCTCTTAAAGCATACACAAAGCCAACTCTCTGGTACTGTTTTAAACAATATATAAAAATAATTCCTCTCACACACTTTATGCTTGCTTATATCATTGCAATTTATAAAAGCTTGAACACATTTGCTCTCTAATATCGTCCGTTCAAAAAATCTGCCTCTATTATTTTAAAGCTTCCTCTTTAGCTTTAGCTGTCATAGGTGAATCTATGATTTTAGCAGCCTCTTTTTTAGCCTGCTTTTCTGCCAAAGTAGCTTGAACTTCTTCTAAAAGTTCATCATAATCAAGCCCTTCCTCTTCTAGTCTTTTTTTGAACTCTTTTTCTGATTGGGAAACGTCATACCCTTGAAGTTTGCATTCTTCAAGGTGCTCTAAATATGCAATTTCCTTATTTCTAGTTATTCTATCAAGCGCCGCAAGTTCATCTAAGTACGTTCCTTTACTTGCCGGTTTTTGCTCAGGGAACTTAATTCCCAATGATTTTTCTAAAAGCTTTGCTGCAGCTTCCTTATACTTCATAGATAACGCACCTAAAGAGGCCATTATATAATCATTGTCTACTAAAATTTTTGCGTGTTCCCCTGGAAGTAACATCATGCCAGATTCGTTATGTGTCAATATCTTTTTCATTATTTCCACTCGGTGAGGTAATCTTGTCAATGCTCCACCAGTACCAACAATGTATTGCACCTGAGTTAAATCCTTACCTTCTGCCACGGTACTTCTGCCACTTGGACCATAGATATATCTAATTGTTCCGGCATGTCTTTCGACAGCCTTAAGTACAGCTTCTTCTGTTAATCTTTCTACAAAGCGAATTTCATCTTCAGTCTTAGGAATGGCAACATAGCTTTCCAAAACTTTGTCGATGTCTATGTCAGAAAGCTCTTCTCTTAGCTTTTCTTCTCCTATAGACTCGATGACTTTCATCTTATTTACATAAACACCTAAGTCACCTTCTACAGTTCTCTTCGCCTTCGGCTCCGGATTAACAAGAAGTCTTGCAATCTGATCTGAATCTTCAGTTACCGAATGAAGGTCTGTTGTAGCCCCACCTACATCAAGCACTATGCAGTTTCCTATATATTCATTTAATAGTTTTGTACACTGCATTACAGCACCTGGCGTTGGTACTATAGGACCTGAAACCATATCCCTTACATGCTCCATACCTGGCGCATGAATAATATGATCTTCAAATGCATCTTGGATAACCTTACGACAAGGCTCTACATTTAAGTCGTCGATTTTAGGATATACGTTTTCTACATTATACAGTCTCTGTCCACTTTCCTCATCGAAGATAAGTTCCATCTCCTGCTGATTTTCAATATTTCCAGCATAAATAATAGGTACTTTTAACCCCATCGCTCTTATCTTTTCAGCATTTTCTATAGCTGTATCTCTTTCTCCAAAATCAACGCCTCCAGCAATTAAGATTAAGTTTGGATTGATTTCCTTAATCTTTGCTATATCAGTTCTACGTAGTTTGCCAGCTGTTACAAAATGTATGATACCACCTGCTCCAAGCGCTGCCTCTTTAGCCGCCTTAGCTGTCATATCATAAACTAGCCCATGGACTGTCATCTTAAGGCCACCTGCTGCAGATGATGTAGCAAGCATATCATCATATTCTATAGTATCAATACCTTTATTTTTACAAAGATCAGCTATAGCACCATTTAGTCCTATACGCACATCTCCTTCCATTACAGAAGTAGGCGCCTGACCTTGTCCCCAAAATACGGGATCCTCTGTATTAATACCGGTAAATGCGTTTACTACTGTTGTGGTTGATCCTATCTCTGCTACTAAAACATCTACCTTCATGGAGTACTCCTTCCTGTATTATAAATATCTCATGTAAAATCTCATATCTGATGGCTTATATCCGTAGTCATCCCATACCTTTAGTATTTTTTCGTCTTCTGAACCACTGTGGAACTGGATTCTCTTAGCATTGTTATCCATAGCATACTTTTCTACTAATACTAATCCTTCCTGTCCATAGCCTTTTCCTCTATATTCTCCTGAAATAAAGAAATCATCTACGATTAAAGCTTCACCATTTGACCATACACTATAAATCGTATTTAGGTTTACAAATCCGATTGTCTTACCGTCTTCTTCAAATAATAATAAAATTACTGATGGATAGTTTTCTAAAGCTCTATCAAAAGATTCTTCTAAAATCTGAATACCTCTTTCTCTAGTTTCAGCCCAAAATGCGTTTCCGCATAGTTCCTGATCCATATGTTCTTTATTTAGCGCAACCCAAATATCTCTGTCATTTTCATTACATCTTCTTACGTTCATTTCTTCTCCTATTTTTAAAAAAGGGCAGACATTTTGTCTGCCCTAGACTTTAGCATAAACTAATTATTCTCTTTCGCCTCTTCTTCTTTGTCTTTCTTCAACAATAAATGAAGCAACGTCGATACCATGAGAGTTTCTACCAAATGCTGCATCGATACCAGTCTTAACACCTTCTTCAGGAATAACCTGAGTACCACCTGCACAGATGATAACCTTATCTCTGATGCCCTTTTCAACTGCAAGTTCATGGATTCTCTTCATGTTCTTGTAGTGGATGTTATCGTGAGAAATAATTGTAGAAGCCATGATTACTTCTGCATTTAATTCGATTGCAGCATCAACCAATTTTTCTACTGGAACTGAAGTTCCTAAATATTCTACATCGATACCAAATCTTTCGATACCACCATGCTTAATGTCGATGATTTCTCTTAGACCTACTGAGTGTTCATCTTCTCCTACAGTACCACAAACTACCTTTAGAGGATGAGCTTCAACATCAGCTCTGATTTCATCATCTGATAAGTAATGTGGTTCTGGTGGAATTACAAGCTTAGATACATCGATATCAAAATCAACTCTACCCTTCATTTCGATTCTTGTACCTTCAGCTTCCTGCATAACTTCTCTGTTGATTACTTCAGGATCGATTAGACCTAAGTTCTTACCGATTTCAACAGCAACAACTTCTGCAGTTCTCTTGTTTGCAGGAATCATCATTGTTAGCATAACAATACCGTCAGCTAGCCATTCCATTTCTGGCTTAATTAAATCGCTATTTCTATATTTAGCAGTTTCAGCAAGTCTTGTATTTACATTGTCGTTTTCATCTAGTTCGTCGATGTAAACAATCTTGCTTCTATCTTCAAATGTACATCCGCCGATTAGAGCTGATGGATTTTCAGGATCTCCACCATACTGTTCAACGTTGTTGTAACCAAAGTGAGCAGTTACAGGAGCCATGTAATCTTCATCTCTTTCGTATACATATCCGTATCCGATACCACCTTCGATCTTTCTTGCGATACCGTCGCCGTTTCTTTCAGGATATTCAGCTGAGTCTACGAAGAATCCTTCCTGTACAGCGTTAAAGTATCCGCCTACTTCTACGATTTCTTCCATAAATAGACAAGCTTTTTCCTTGATTTTTCTAGCGTTTTCTCTTAGAGGACCGTCTTTTTTAAGTTCAACCATGTCCATGATACCGTCAAGACCGATAAGTGTCTGCTTAGCAGTATCACAAGCTTCCATGTTGTAAATATGCCATGGAACGTTTCTACCTTCGTCAGGTGTGATTGTTGACTGGATGTCAGCTCTAGTTAGCTTTGAAATCATCATGTTTAGAACATGAGTTACTGTAGCTTCTCTAGCTGATGAGTCGATGTATTTAGTGTTCTGCTGAGCTCTCATCTTATATCTGTCACAGATTTCTCTTAATGCTACTGCATATGGTAAGTCCATGTAAACACATGGTGCAGGTGTAGCTGTTGGAGGTACTGTTGATAGACAGATGTTTTCTGGCTTAATACCAACTTTTTCTGAGAATCTTGAGTTGATAGCATGCTGAACGATAAGTTCAGGCATTACTTTCCAAGCTTCTCTAGCTGTAGCGTTAGCATTGTGAGCACCGTCAATCTGAGCGATGTCAGCCCATGCCATAATCTTCTTAGATTCGCAAGCGTCTACAAATGATCTTACGCAGTTGATATTTCTGTATAGTACGTTGTACTGTGGGTCCTGGTGAGCACCGTTGATACCTTCTTCTGCAAACATTACTGCAACGTCAGGACCAGCAACACCTGATACGTATGAATGGTAGTTAATTGGACGACCAACTTCATCTTCGATCATATCGATTGCTTTTCTCTGTGCTCTAACCTGTTTTCTTGTAATAGGAACACCACCGATACCCTGAGGTGTACCTTCAATTAGACCGTCCATATGAGACTGTCCAGCAGTTCTGATAACCATTAGATGGTCAGAACCATGCCAAGCACCCATTCTCATTCTTCTGATATCGTCTTCAAATCTACCTGAAGCGATTTCAGTAGTGATTGTTTCCTTTGGCTGTGGGTCAATATTGTCAAAGTACTTAGCAGGTGGCAATGGAACACTGTTCTTTAAAGGTTTTGATGCATCTTTATAAGTGAAAGGTCCCATCTTTAGTCCTGGAACATGTTCTCTCCAAGTCCAACCTCTTCTTCTAGGCTCATATTTATCAAGGTCTTTTAAGATATTCTCAATATCAAGCTTTTCGTTGTGCTTTAGTTCTGTCATCTTATTTACCTCCCTTGAATAATGCTACAGCCTCGTCCCATCCTTTGCCTTCTGCAAGCATGCTAGCTGCTTCTTTAATTGTAATATCTTTAGCCTTAGCTAATTTGTAAACTACGTGACCAGCACCTTTACCCATTAGACCTCTGTCCATGCATCCTTCAACGATAGGCTTAGTTTCAAGAGAAGATACTCCCATTCTTAATAAAACAGCTCTTTCTACTGAAGGAGTTGTATTTTTTCTTCCTAGTTCTAATAAAGGATCTACTACCTGATCAGTTAGTTCCCAAAATCTGTCATATAGTTCTTTGTCTGACAAATCTGCAATATGTTTTCTGCGTTCTGCAAAATCGTCCGCTCTTTTCATCGTGATTTTCCTTTCCTGATTATATTTGTACTAGCCATTAATTTCTGCAAGTGCAGCTTTAACGAATGCTTCATCTGTGTTAGTTTCTTCAACTAAGTAAGCGATGTCAGCATCTGTCGGCTCTGTAACTCCAGAATTCTTTAATGCTTTTTTGATTAATGATCTTCTGAAGCGGTTAATATCAGCTTCCTGGTGCTTAATTAAACCTGGGTTAGCAGGTAGGATAATATTTTCACCTGGTTTGTCTTCTTCTGCTGGGTTACCAAATCTAATTTCGATACCGTTGTCTCTAGCAAAGTCTAACTGTGGCTGAATATGCTTACCAGCACCAGTGTATTCAGTTTCACTAATTACTAAGATTGCATCTTCAGGAAGTTCCTGAGCTAATGAGAATGCAGCAGCTAAAGCAGTGTTTCCAGCAGGTCCTCTTTCGATACCTTCTAGGTTAGCTAAAGCTTCTGTCATGTACATTACTTCACCCTGCTTAACTGTTACATAACGGTCCATGTAACGAAGTGGTCTTGCAGCACTTCTTGGTACATCAGAATGGTCAGGATCTGTTGCATATGGTACACCAAATCCAGTATGTCCTGTTGTACATGACTTCTTGTTGAACTGTCCGTCTGAAGCCATATGTAGACCTGTTAGGTCGATTGATGCAGCTACCATCTGAGTATCTACGCAGCCAGCTTTAATAAGACCTCTTGCAGTACCTGTTAGCATTCCGCCACCAGCGTTTGTGCATACTACCATATCTGGGTCTTTTCCTACTAGTTCACGACACTGCATAGCAATTTCGTAACCTAATGTTTCAACACCTGCGATACCAAATGGTGAATATAGTGATGCATTGAAGTATCCTGTATCTTCTAGTACTGATAGGAATGTGTAGAATAATTCTGGTCCTACAGTTAGCTGGATAACTTCTGCGCCATAAGCTTCACATTTTCTAGCTTTTTCAACGATTTCAGGCTGTCCGATTCCCTTTGAGTCGTAACATTCCTGAACGATGATACATTCTAGTCCCTGCATTGCTGCCTGAGATGCTACTGCAGCACCGTAGTTACCTGAAGTAGCAGCGATAACGCCCTTATATCCTAATTTTTTAGCATGAGCTACTGCGCAAGCTGCTCTTCTAGCTTTAAAGCTTCCTGATGCGTTTGCAGCTTCATCCTTAGCGAAAATTCTAGCACCATATCCTGGTTTAGCATATTTTCTGCTTAAAGCTGATAAATTTCTTAGCTCGATAAGAGGAGTGTTACCTACAGCTGTCTTGTTCTGAATTTTTGCAACTTCTTCAAGAGTATATCCTGTAGATTTCATTAATGCTTCATAATCAAAAGCTACTGAACCTGATTCAAATTCGTTATAGTCAAGACCTAAAGCCTTCTTCATAATTTCATTTGATCTGCCCATTACTGAATTATAATCTTTTGCTAATGCCATTATTTGTCACCTCCAAACATAATTTCTCTTAGCTGTTTGTCAATCTCTACGATTTCTGGAACAAATTTGCCATAGCTATGAGTGTAATATGGTCCAACTTCGATTAATGTTCCTTTTTCTACACGATTAGCAGCAGTAATTACTGTTACTTCATCACCGATTTCTGCGTCTTCTTGTAAAAATCCTTTTGTCCACATTTCTAGGTCGCACTTCTGAGTATCATCAGGAATCTTAGCAGTTCTTTCGTCTGCCTTTAATACTACAGAGTGGATACGAACCCAATCTCCTTTTTTAGCCATTTTTCTATTCTCCTTTAGATATAAACGCTGGGCATGACAAAATTGCCAGCCCTGCGTCAGTGTTTCTTAAAAAATATTTTTTAAATTTACCTTACTTAATCTTATTTAACGATTTTCTTTTCAGGCTTAATTCTGTCTCTTAGGTCTCCCATTAAAGCTCTTGGAATTGGTAGGTCGATCATAGTTACTAGACCTGGGTCAGCATTGATAACCTGAGGAATCATGTTAGCGCACATAGCGATTGTTCCTAGACCACCTTCGATTTCAGGGCTGTTTACCATGTTACATGAAGGAGTACCCTTGATGATTACATAGTCACCAGTCTGAACGCCAACCTGTTCTGGTTCAATCTGCTGTGGATGTTCCATTCTTACTTCCATACCATTACTTAATGTAGCGTCAGCTGACATTGCAACACCTGCACATGATCCCTTAGCAGCAAATCCGTATGGAGATTTTCTGTCAACGTCAGTTGTGATAGGTTCCATGTCCTGAGCAAACTTGTCAACTTTTAGTCCTAGACCTTCAGCGATCATGCCTACTGATTCAGCGAATCCAACGTGTCCAGCCATAGTTCCGTTAGCTTTTCTTTCTTTGAATTCGTCTACAGAGATACCGATACCCTGTTCTTCCATTACAGCAGGTCCAAATGGAGATAGAGAGTTAACTCTCTTTGATAGGATATGTTCTACGTCTGTCATACATCCAGTCATAACTAATACAAGAAGGTCCATGATGTGTCCTGGGTTGATACCTGTACCTAGAACTGATACTCCATTTTCCTTAGCGATCTTATCTAGTTCTTCTGCTAGATCTGGATTCTGAGCAGCTGGGTAAGCCATTTCTTCAGCTGATGTAATAACGTTGATTCCCTGTTCCATGATGAACTTTAATCTTGGGAATGCATTCTTTGTAAATGAATCTGTGCAAAGAATTACGATATCAGCAGCACCTGGTTTGATTACATCTTCAGCAGCCTGAATTAAAACGTCTTCTCTGTCGCCTTTTTCAGTCTTGATGTAGTCGTACATTGAAGTTCCGATTTTCTTACCTCTACCAGCAACTCCAACAATATCTACACCTTTTTTAGTTAGTAGCATATCAGCTACACCACCGCCCATAGCGCCTAGGCCCCAAATAATTACTTTTACATTTTCCATAATCTTTTTCTCCTTTTCAATTATGATAATTATAAGATGATAAAATTTTAGTAACAAAATTTATTCACATTGTCACTTAATTTATATGCAAGTTCCATGCCAAGTATAAATATTCACTTAGCGGTATATTTTATAGGATTTTATGCATAATTTTTAATATTATTCTTCTTGCTTCTAATTATACGCAAAAAAGTTTGCATTTTCTATGCAAAGATTTTTGCGCTTAGCTATTTTTTGTATTTTTCTACAAAATATACCCAAACTTTTTTAGTTTATGTTGCAAAGTTTGCCTCTTAATACCTAATTCTTCTGCCGTTCTAGAGATATTATTATCCTTTGAGGTCATAGCTTTTTCGATAATTGCTTTTTCTGTCCTATACATAAACTCATCTAACGTCTCTTCCTGAGAGTTATAATTGATACAACCGTTATCATCACTAGCTTTTAACTCATTTATAATTATATCCTCCTCATCTAAAAACGATTTTTCTTCAGATAAGGATACCGCGGACATTATAATATTTTCAAGCTCTCTTACATTACCTGGATATGCATAATCTTTCAGCTTTATCAAAGCATCTTTAGTAAACCCTTCTATATTCTTTCCAATTTCTTTACTCTTCTTATTTAAAATACCCTTAGCTATAGTTTCAATATCATCTGCACGTTCCCTAAGAGGAGGAATATTTAAGTTGATTACACTAAGTCTGTAGTAAAGGTCCTTTCGCAAATCTCCCCTTGCAATTAGCTGCTCCGGCGGTTCGTTTACAGTGGCGATTATCCTTACATCCACAGGAATGTCCTTGCTGCCTCCCACACGTCTTATGTAGTGCTCTTGCAACACTCTCAGCAATTTACTTTGAAGCTCATAAGGCATAGCACTTATTTCATCTAAAAGAAGAGTTCCGCCGTTGGCCTGCTCAAATAAACCAGCTCTGTCTTCTGCACCTGTAAATCCACCTTTTGAAGTTCCAAATAAAATACCTTCAAGCAAGCTTTCAGGCAATGCGGCGCAGTTTTGCGCTAAAAATGGCCCTTTGCCTCTAACCCCCGAATAATGAATACTCTGAGCAAATAGCTCTTTACCTGTGCCAGTCTCTCCATAAATAAAAACTGTAGCATCCGATGCAGCAGCTTTTTTAGCAATAGTAATCTGCTTTTTTATCTTTTCAGTTTCACCAATAATATTATCAAATGTATATTTTCTTATACTTGGCTCCTTTTTATCTACTAAATTTGCACCACCTCTAAGATCTAGTATGGTGTTACTCATAGATTTTAAGTCTGTAATATCATTGGCAATTTCCATAGCCGCAATAACTTTATTTCCCATAACTATAGGAATAGTTGAGTTTACTGTAGTTATTTCCTTACCGTATTGATTTAAATAGGTCTGTTCCTTATTTAATGTAGCCTTTTTCTCATATAGCGCCATAGCCATGGTACTTTCACCTTGAGGAATCCTTGAAAAAACCTCTTCAAAGGATTTACCTATTACATCTTCTCTTCTTGTAAGCTCAAGTTCTGCCATTACAGAGCTATATACTATAGTTTTGCCGTCTGCATCAACTATATGAACCCCTTCATCTACGGCATTTACCAACTCATTTATAACTTTTTCAAATTCTTTAATCTTCATTAATTCACCTCTATTAAGCTATTATCTAAATTTTATCACAATAAAAAAACGAGTGCAAATAATTTTGCACTCGCCGATTTTGATTTTTGTTATAAAACACAATTAGATTTATTCAACTTCTTTGTAGCCTTGGTTTACATATATGATCATAGCAAACTGCATCACTAATCCAGCAGCTATAAAAATAAGGGCTAGTATAAACTTAATAACTACAGGAAATACATATGAAAATGGCGTTAATACCATAGATGCTAAAACAACTCCTATGCCCAGTCTAGATAATTTAAGACTGTTTTTCCCAAGAGCGCCATTGCCTGACTTAGCTACAAGCTGCCCCATACCTCTGACTAACAAAAAGTATACGCTAAGCATAGCAATATCTGCCAAATAAGATGCAAACATAACGTATATATCTATGAATGCCGTTTCACCTAAGCCATCTTTATACTGTAAAAATGCAAGTCCTCCGCTTATGACTAGCATAATCGTTCCAAGTATGGCCACTATAAAGCTCTTTGAAAACTCATTTCTAATTCCTCTTATGCAGTATAAACCTACTACCACCATGATCCATCCAACAAAATGAACTGCAATATCAGCCCAGTTTAAAAGACTTATATGTTTAAATAAAAATACAACTTCAATAATTGCAGTAGACAAAGCCATCAATGCCAAGCCTGCAAGAATATATTTTAGACCGCCTAGGTCTTTTTTCTTATTTCTCACTTCGCACCTCCAATATGGGAACATTATCACATAAAATGAAAACTTTTTCAATAGTATTGACTTATTTGCAAAAGAGTTGTATCGTTAATAAGCGATACTATAAGGAGGGTTTTTATGTCAAACATACTTAGAAGTTCTACAAAGCTTGCCATGTCCATTGTCAAAAACTACATAAAAAAAGACACTGTAGCTGTCGATGCCACTTGCGGCAACGGCCATGACACATTGGCTTTAATCGAGAATGGCTGCTCTGTTGTTTATGCTTTTGATATTCAGCCGGAGGCTATTTCTTCTGCAAAGAATCTACTTATGGCAAACCACATACCTAAAGAGGCCCAGGCCAAATTTATCTTGGCAAACCACAGAGACATTCCTCTATATGTAAATGAAGCAAATGTGATTATATTCAATCTAGGTTACTTACCTTGCGGAGACAAAACCATTACAACTAAAAGAGACAACACCCTATCTGCTGTTAAAAACTCCTTAGATATACTAGCAGTAGACGGGATAATCTCCATAGCCATGTACAGCGGTCATAAAGAAGGCAAGGAAGAAAAGAAGGCTCTCTTAGATTTTGCCAAGACCCTAGATAAAAGAATTTTTCACGTAGCATATATAAATTTATTAAACCAGCCTAACAATCCACCTGAAATTTTACTTATAACAAGAAAGGAAAAGTAATTATGAGAATTAGAAGAGATAGCGATAATTCAGTTAATGAGGATATTTTAATTTTAGCCAAAGTATCTGATGCTTTAGCTCATCCAGTACGTATTTTAATTTTTCAATTTATAATGAGGGAAAACAAGTTAGCTCACACTGTGTGCAATAAAGATGTTGTTGCTAATTTTGATTATGCACAAGCAACTATTTCCCAGCACATTAAGACTCTTATTAAATCAGGACTTATAGAAGTAATTAAAAAGGATAAATACTCATACTATACTGTAAATATTGGGATGTATGGACGATATATAGATGTCGTTAAGAAATTCATCAGACAGGGATTATAATAAAAAGCCGTATTAAGTAGCTATTTTCTACTAATACGGCTTTTCAATTGATTAAAATTACTAAAACAGCTATTCTTTTATCTATTTATGGTACAACTGTTTTTACATAATAATTATTGTTTTGTCAAAATCCTAAAGAACGAAGGTCTCTGGTCTCTGTCGCACTAAAATTACCCAAATATAAAATATTAATGACTATATAATTATCAGGCCGCACTAATTCACTTACTTTGCTACATATTAGTACTGTACGTATAAGCTGCTAATTTGCTTTGCCATATGTATCGGCACTAAAGTTGCCTGTTTTAAGAAATCTCATGATTCCCATCTACGGCTACAGTACTAATTATGCTAGACTTTGTAACAATCGTACGCATTCTTTAAAGAAAAAAAGTTAAAAGTTGAAACAGACGCACTATTTTTCTATTTACCAAACTCTTAGTACTTTTAGCTAGATCTAGGAGCACAAAATCATATATTTGAGCCTAGATTGGTGCGGCTAATACAAACTTGATATATTTATTCATCTATTTATGATACGGCTCGTGTTTTATAATCTTAAAGCTCCTATATATCTGCTCTAAAAGAAATACTCTTATCATTTGATGTGGAAATGTCATAGCAGAAAATGACAAAGCAAAATTAGATCTATCCATAACTTCTTGAGATAATCCCTCTGAGCCACCTATAACAAAAGTAACATCGCTTTTGCCTTCTATTGCCAAATCCTCTATTTTCTTAGCTAGTTTTTCACTTGTAAGAGATTTACCTTTTATTTCTAAAGTAATAACATATTCACTTTTATCTATCTTTGCAAGTATTGCCTCACCCTCTGCATTAATATTGTCTCTCGGGCTTTCCTTAAGTTCTACAATATCAAGCTTACAGTAGCTTTTTAAACGTTTGCTGTATTCCTCAATAGCTAAAGTCCAATACTTTTCCTTTAGCTTTCCTATACATACTACTTTTATGTTCATTTTTACACCACCTATACAGTATAAAGCGCACTTTGTTCATCTTGAGTTATAACTTCTAGGTTCACTTTTTCTGACGAAAGAAGACCATTTTCTTCTAAAAGATTCTTCATGGCTAGCTTTGCCATTCCGGGAGTATTGTTTTCCTTACTTAAGTGAGCAAGAAGAACAGTTTTACACTCATGGCAATCCTCTTTTAAAATGCTGCACAGACACTCAGCCGCAGCCACATTTGACAAATGGCCATGGTCGCCTAATATACGCATTTTTGTCTGATATGGATAGCTACACATTTTAAGAATATTCACCTCGTGGTTTGACTCTAACACCAAAAGGTTTGCGTCTTTTATTTCATTATATATATCCTCACTTATGTGGCCTGTATCTGTTACTATGCTAAGCTTTCTCCCTTTATATACTATTGAATATCCCACAGGCTCTACTGCATCATGATGTATCTTAAAGGGCATAATTTCTATATCTCTAATAGAAAATTTCTCTCCGCTGTTAAACACACGATGGCGATCTTTAAACTTTTCGTCAACAAATTGTTCCCATGTAGCCTGATTGGCATATACGTATGCCTTATCGCTTTTTTTACATACCATTTTTATGCCTTTTACATGGTCGCTATGTTCATGGGTTACAAGAACTCCATCTACTTCCTCTGGTCTTACTCCTGCAGCAAGAAGCCCTTCAAATATTTTTTTGCCACTTATACCTGCATCTACTAACAGTACCGTATCCTCTGTTTTTACTAGATAACAGTTCCCCTTACTGCCACTTGAAATTGAGCAAAATTGTAAACTCATATATATTTTCCTTTCCTATCTATACTCATGTATATTAGGATACCACAAAACAGCCTCTTCTATCAGTGTAAATCTTTAGAATTCTTTAGAATTTAGGTTATTGTTTTTAAATTCAATCTATGCTTTAATATAGTAAATTTAATATATCTATAAAAAGGAGTGTATCTTATGGAAAAGGTTATTGTATTTCTTGTAATAACAATAAACGCATTAATTTATATTTCATTACTAATAAAAAATAAAAGAAAGAATCAAGCATTTAAAATTATTGACAGTCCCATCTTATTTGAAGGCATAATTTTTTCTGCATTGATGTATGTAAACTTCGTTTTTTATTTAGTATTTACAAATTTCACCTACTTTATATTGGGCATCGCTTTATGCTGGCTTATTGCTCACCTAATATATAAATTTAAAGCTCATGTTGATTGAATTTCATCTACGTGATGATGTATAATGCAAAATAGCTATATTCATAGCACTATCTATGGAGGAAAATATGACTATTTTAAAAATATATACTGACGGCGGTTGCTCAGGCAATCAAAATGACAAAAATATAGGCGGCTGGGGAGCTATACTTGAATTTGGTGCTCATCAAAAAGAGCTTTATGGCGGCGAAATCAACACTACAAACAATCGTATGGAGATGACTGCTCTCCTAGAAGCTTTCAAAGCCATCAAAAAGCCCAATCAAATTATCGAAGTATATTCCGATAGCGGTTACCTTATGGACTGTTTTCGTGATAAATGGTATTTGAAATGGATAAAAAATGGTTGGCAAACTACTTCAAAAAAACCTGTTGAAAACAAAGATCTTTGGGAGCAATTATTACCATATATAAATGAACATAAAATTACATTTAATAGAGTTAAGGGTCACGTAAATTTAAATCATCCATCAACGAATGTAGATAAACACTATGCTAAATTTATAGAATGGAATGGCGCTCAACGTTCCTTTGAGGAGTTTTCTCATGCTACAGATATGAATAATAGAGCAGATGCCCTTGCAAATATAGCAATGGATGAAATTCGCCAAAACTTAAAACTCCTTTAAATTTTTTCAGAATTTTTAAAACTTACTATGTTTACAATTAAAAACCTTTATGTTAAAATCTCAATATACATAAACAAAAATATTAATTTTTAGGAAGGTAAAAACATGTCTAAGTTATCTTATGCGGCAACTTTATACTACTACGGATCTTTACTTTTGAATACAAAGTAGAGCGAGTTTTGCTGCATATGAAGATAAAGACAAGGATATATAAAACCTGAAACAGTATCTCCACAGTGAAATTCATCGTGGAGATTTTTTTATACACATATAGGAGGATTAGGTATGATTATCGTATTAAAAAAGAATCCAGATCCTAGAGAACTTAGCAATCTTAGAAATTGGCTAAGAGATATGGATTTTGAAATTCATTACAGTCATGGTACTTCAACAACACTAATGGGTTTAATAGGAGATACATCCTCACTTGATATTGATATGATTCGTTCATTAGATGTAGTTGAAAAAGCTATCCGTATTCAGGAACCATACAAAAGAGCTAATCGTAAAATACATCCAAATAACACTATTGTAGATGTTTCTGGTATGAAATTTGGTGATGGCAATTTCCAGATAATAGCTGGACCTTGCTCCGTTGAATCAAAAGAACAAATATGCTACATTGCCGAAGATGTAAAACTTTCTGGAGCTACACTTCTAAGAGGTGGTGCATTTAAGCCTCGTACATCCCCTTATTCATTTCAGGGTATGAGGGAAGAAGGTATAAAGCTTCTAATGGAAGCTAAAAAACAAACAGGACTTCCAGTAGTAACTGAAATCACAGATATCGCACATCTTGATTTATTTGAAGATGTTGACTTAATTCAAGTTGGGGCACGTAATATGCAAAACTTCGAGCTTCTAAAAGAACTTGGCAAAATAAATAAACCTATTCTTTTAAAACGTGGACCTGCTTCTACTCTTGAAGAATTACTTATGAGTGCCGAATATATCATAAACGGAGGTAACGAAAATGTCATCCTTTGTGAAAGAGGTATTAGAACTTTTGAAAATGCAACTAAAAATACTTTAGATTTAAGCGCTATTCCATACTTGAAAAGTAAAACCCATCTCCCTGTTATCGTAGATCCAAGCCATGGCACTGGTAATTCTTCACTGGTAATACCAATGGCTATGGCAGCTACAGTAGCTGGTGCCGATGGTCTTATGATAGAAGTTCACAATATGCCACAGCAAGCACTTTGTGACGGTCCGCAGGCACTAAAATGTGAAGAATTTGAAAAACTTGTAAAAAATATTAAAAAGATTAGACCTTACAGCTATGTTAATAAATATTAATACACAACAACCATATACTATAGAGATAAAAAAATATCTTTTAGATGAAATCGGTGTTAAGCTCTTAAGTTTCAAGAGCCTATCCAAAGTATGTATTATTACAGATATAAATGTTCATAAACTATATACTCACCACCTTGTTCAAAGCCTAACAAATACTGGATTTGAAGTTCATAAAATAGTATTTGATAATGGTGAGAACACTAAATCCTTTGAACATCTAGAACAAATTATAAATTATCTTGCAGATGAAAAATTTACCCGCTCAGACTTATTAATTGCTCTAGGTGGTGGAGTTATTGGTGATTTAACAGGCTTTGCTGCTTCCATCTATCAAAGAGGTATGGACTATATACAGATTCCTACTACTCTTTTGGCTGCAGTAGATAGCTCAGTTGGTGGTAAAACGGCTATTAACCTTCATGCAGGTAAAAATCTTGTAGGTACCTTTTGGCAACCTAAAGCAGTGTATCTAGATACAGCTCTTTTGGAAACATTGCCTAAAAAAGAACTTCAAAATGGCCTTAGTGAAATTATAAAATCTGGAGTTATCTTAGATAAAAGTATTTTACAAAAGTTGGATAGCCATGAGCCTTCAGAGCTTGGCATGATAATAGAAGATTTAATAATCTCAGCTATAAATGTAAAAAAACAAATTATTGAAATAGATGAAAGAGACTCTGGCTTACGACAAATATTAAACTTAGGACATACCATAGGGCACAGCATTGAAAAATGTAGTAACTTTACCATTCCTCATGGAATGGCCGTAGCTATCGGTCTTATGGCTATCGTTAAAATATCAGAGAAAAAAGGCACTGCCAAAAAGCATATGTCTCTATTTCTTTCACAGTTATACGAAAAATACTCTTTTGATTTATCTTGTAAATTTACAGCAGCGCAACTTGCCAAAGCAGCAATTTCCGATAAAAAGCGTCATGGTGATGCTATTACCATCGCTGTACCTCAAGAATTTGGTAAATGCACTCTTCAAGATGTAAATATAAATCAGTTAGAAGAACTTTTTGAAATTGGACTTGGTGAATAATCATGGATATTCAAATTACACCATCAAAATTACGTGGTAGTATCAACAATTTACAAAGTAAGTCTTATGCTCACCGATTAATCATTGCTTCTGCCTTATCTAACGATCTGGATTTTGAGAATATCGATTTATCCTCAGATGACGTTAAAGCAACAGCAAATGGCCTTAAGAAGCTACTATCTAAAAACCATAAAGATATTACTTTGATAAATGCTTGCGACAGTGGAACTACTCTTCGTATGCTTTTACCTGTTATGGCAGTATTGAAAAATCGCGGTAGTATTGTCTTAAGCCATCAGCTTAATAAAAGACCTATAGATTGTCTTATTGATACTTTAAAAGTTAATGGATGCGACATTAATAAAAGTGAAAACAAAATAGATATCTATAGCAAAGTTAGTGGAAACAATTTTACCTTGCCTGGAGATATAAGCTCTCAATTTATATCAGGCTTGCTATTTGCACTCCCTCTTGCTAATTATGACTCTATTTTGCAAATAACTACTAAGATACAATCAAGACCTTATGTTGATATGAGTCTAAAGATTTTAAAAGATTTCAATATTAAAATAAAGGAAACTTCTAATAATAACTTTACTATCTTTAAAATTTATGGCAATCAAAACTATATTAAACCAAAAAAAACTATAGTCGAAACTGATTGGTCTAACAGTGCATTTTGGATAGTTGCAAACTTTATTGGTAGTAATATAAAAATAGATAATCTTAATTATAATTCACTTCAAGGTGATAAAGCTATTGTAGATATTATTAAAAAATTTAAAACCTCAAATACTGTCAATGTAAACTTATCAGATATCCCTGATTTACTTCCTATATTGACCGTTTGTGCCTCATATAGAAAGTCTGGAGCTATCACTAGATTTAATAATATTAAAAGACTTCGAATCAAAGAAAGTGATAGAATTTTATCTAGTTATCAAATGATTAAAAACCTAGGTGGAAATATAAATATAGAAAAAGATGAAATTATAATAAAATCAAATGGCTTTTTAAAAGGCGGTATTGTTGATAGTTTAAATGATCATCGAATAGCTATGGCAGCTGCCATAGCAGCTACAGGTGCTTTAGACAATATAATAATAAAAAATGCTCAAGCAGTAAAAAAATCTTATATTAGATTTTTTGAAGACTATGAAAAATTAGGAGGAGAAATTGTTAAGCTCTAGTTTCGGAAAAAATTTTAAAATCACTATTTCGGGCGGAAGTCACGAACCTCAAATGAATCTTGAAATTACTGGCTTACCCTCCGGAAAACTAATAGATATGAATAAACTGCAGTCATTTTTACATAGAAGAAGACCAGGCCAAAGCTCTATTACAACTTCTCGAATTGAAAGTGACTTGATATATATAAATATAGATGATGATTATGTTCATCCAAATGAATTTTACACTAGTTCAGATAAAATGAGCTTTATAATAAAAAATGAAAATTACAATAAAAAGGAATATAATTTAACTCTTCCAAGGCCAGGTCATGCTGACTTACCAGCGTACCTAAAGTATGGTGATAAGGTAAATATGTCTGGCGGCGGTCCATTTAGCGGTCGCATGACTGCTATGATGTGTATTGCAGGTGGTATAGCAATACAACTTTTAGAAGAATTTAATATTAAAATAGATTCACAAGCTTTATCCATAGGATCTGCAAAAAACAGACCAGTTGATCTTGTAGCTCCAGTTTCTTTGCCTATTACTGATATGATGATAGATGAAATAAAATATGCTAGAGAGCAAGAAAACTCTGTCGGTGGTATTATTGAAGTTTTTGCAACCGGTGTAAAAAGCGGTCTTGGGGGGCCTTTAAGCCAAGGAGGCGAAAGCGTACTAAGCCCGATATTTTATGCCATTCCTGGGGTAAAAGGAGTAGAGTTTGGCAATGGATTTACAGCTACAACACTCATGGGTTCAGAAAACAATGATGATTTTTTCTCTTTAACTAGCGATGGTAATATCGTAACAGCAACAAACAATCATGGTGGTTTTTTAGGTGGTATAACTACAGGTATGCCAATAATAGCACGCCTAGCATTTAAGCCCACACCATCTATCGGCAAGGCCCAATACACTATAAACCTAAATACTGGTAAACCTGAAAAATTTAAAATCCAAGGTCGTCATGATCCATGTATCGTGCCTCGTGCTACTGCAGTATGTGAGGCTGCTATGGCTATAGGTATTCTAGATATGATGCTAGAACCTAAACCTTTAAAAGTATGTAATGCTAATTTGAAAGAACTTAGCACACTTAGAAACTCAATAGATGAAATAGATAATCAGCTTATTGACCTATTAAACAAGCGAATAGAAATCTCAAAAGCAGTTGCCAAATGCAAAATAGATAATAATTTTCCAATAGAACATACTGCTAGAGAAACTGAAATTTTAAATAAAGTAGGTCCTAAGTTTGAAAAAATATATAAAGAAATTTTCAAAACTAGTAAAGACATTCAAAAAAAAGTAATCCAACATGGAGGAAAGGAGAGTGGCAGTAAATGAGTTTTGGTCTTTTAGGAGAACATCTCTCTCACAGTTATTCACAAATAATTCATAACATGTTAGGTGCATACAGCTACGATCTATACGAAATATCACCTAATGATTTAGAAAACTTCATAAATGAAGGACAGTTTAGCGGACTAAATGTAACCTTTCCGTATAAAGAAAAGGTCATGTCTCTTGTAAAAACTGACCCAGTTGCAAGAAAATTAGGCGCTGTTAATACTATATATTACAAGGATGGTGTTTTAAGAGGTACAAACACTGACTATTTTGGATTTATGTATCTTTTATCTTTAGCCCAAATTAATCTAAGTGGTAAAAAGATTTTGATTTTAGGTACTGGTGGTGCAAGTAAAATTGTTTATGCCATTGCTCAGGCATGCGAAGCTAAAAAGATTTTTGTTGCTAGCAGACAAAAATCTAAAGAATACGTTTCATATAACTCTCTTCCTGTAGATGTTGATATTATAATAAACGCTACGCCAATTGGCACTTATCCAAATACTGATGCACGAATCATAGATCTTGCTCCATTTACCAAATGTGAGGCCGTTATTGATTTAATTTACAACCCTGCTAAAACAGATTTGCTTTTACAAGCTGAAAAAAAAGGAATTAAGCATATCAATGGTTTACCAATGTTAGTAGCACAGGCAACTAAAGCTGCACAATACTTTATAGGAATGGATTTTTTACAGTACAACAAGCCTATTCTCACTAACCTAAAATCTCTTACACTTAACATTACCCTTGTAGGTATGCCTGGTGTAGGTAAAACTGTTATTGGTTCTGAAATTGCAAAACTTACAGGCCGTAAATTCGTTGACATAGATAAAGAAGTTGAGACTATAGCAGGAATGTCCGTTTCGCGTATTTTCAATGAATACAGTGAAGAATACTTCAGAGACTTAGAAACACAAGTTCTAAAAAAATATGCAAAAGAAACTAGCCTAGTTATAGCAACTGGAGGCGGAAGTGTTTTAAAAGAAGAAAATCGCGATGCTATTAGAGCAAATAGCTTTGTGGTTGAACTAAAAAGACCTTTTGATCTTCTTGAAAAATCAGAAAGACCCTTATCCATTAAGGCAACTTCTATGGAAGATTTATATAAAGAACGTAAGTCAGCTTATGATTTAACAAAAGATATAACAATAGAAAACAACGATACAATAGAAAATATCGCAAATATTATTTTAGACAAGGTAGGAGAACATTATGAGAATGAAAATAACAACAACTAATGCTCCTGCAGCATTAGGTCCATATTCACAAGCAATTTTGGCAGGAGATCATATTTATATTTCAGGTCAGCTAGGTATTGATCCTGCCACAGGTGAGTTTGCAGGTGATACTGCAGCACTTCAGGCTAGACAGGCATTTGCTAATATCGATGCAATACTAAATCAAGCCGGCTGCTCAATGAATAACATTGTAAAAACAACTTGCTTCCTAAGTAACATGGACGATTTTGCAGCTGTTAACGAAGTATATGAAGAATTTTTAGAAGAACCATACCCAGCAAGATCTGCATTTGAAGTAGCTAAGCTTCCAAAAGGTGGACTTGTGGAAATAGAAACAATAGCAATTATTAAGTAAGACCAGGAGGAAAAAAATGAAAAATGTAATTAGAGATGATGTAAGCAAGCACACTAATGTGTTTGATGTTTTAAAGGAAAGAGGATTTATTGAACAGTGTACTCACGAAGATGAAATCAGAGAGCTTTTAGGAAAAGAAAAAATTAAATTCTACATCGGATTTGACCCTACAGCTGACTGTCTACATATTGGCCACTTCATGCAGATTATCATCATGATGTACATGCAAAAGTTTGGACATACTCCTGTAGTTTTAATCGGTGGCGGTACTGGTATGGTTGGAGACCCATCAGGCAGACAGGACATGCGTAAATTCATGACTCGTGAAACTGTTGAAGAAAACTGTAATGCTTTCAAAAAACTATTTGATAAGTTTATCGAATTTGATAATGATTTTCATTACTTTGGTGGAACTTACGGCGAAAAAAATGATTACAATAAAGAACCTGAAGAAGGCAAGGCTATCTGCCTAAATAACGCAACATGGCTAATGGATGTAAACTACATCCAGTTTATGAGAGATATAGGTAAGCACTTCTCAGTAAACACTATGCTAAGAGCTGATTGCTACAAGCAAAGACTTGAAGATGGTCTAACATTTTTAGAAATGAACTACATGCTAATGCAGTCATACGACTTTATGGTTTTAGCTAGAGACCTTGATGTTAAAATGCAGTTTGGTGGAAACGACCAATGGTCAAACTTAATTGGTGGCGTTGAACTAACTAAAAAAGAATTAGATAAACAGGTATACGCTATGACATTTACTTTACTTACAACAAGTGAAGGTAAGAAAATGGGTAAAACACAGGCAGGAGCTTTATGGCTAGACGGCGATAGAACTTCTCCTTACGAATTTTTCCAATACTGGAGAAATGTTAATGATGCTGATGTTGAAAAATGCCTAAAAATGTTAACATTTTTACCTCTTGATGAAATCGCCTCACTTGTAAATGTTGAAGGTGCTGAGATCAACAAAGCTAAAGAAGTATTAGCATTTGAAATCACTAAACTAGTTCATGGAGAAGAAGAAGCTAAAAAAGCCCTTGATGGTTCAAGAGCTGCATTTGCAGGCAAAGGAAATATGGACAATATACCTCATACTAAGCTTGATGCTTCATTATTTGAAGGAGAAGGCATGGGTGTTGTTAACTTAATCAAAGAAATAGGTCTAGTGCCTTCTAACTCTGAAGGTTTTAGAACTATAAAACAAGGTGGACTAACTGTAGCTGAAGAAAAAGTAACTGATTCTAAAATGATGATTACTAAAGATATGTTTAAAGATGGTAAACTTCTAATACAAAAAGGTAAAAAGAAGTTCCACATGGTAGAGATTTAAAATTCATAAAAACACCAGAACAATTTTAAAAGTTCTGGTGTTTTTTACTATTATTATTTTATTTTTTGCCATTCTTCACGAAGCATCGAATACATATTAATATCTCTAACTGTACCATCAAAGTCTACTGAAGACTTTCTCCTAAATCCTTCATATGTAAAGCCTACCTTTTCAATTACCTTTTGAGATGCTTTATTAACGATATTAGTTTGTATAGATAGCACATCTAGACCTAATTCATCAAATGCATAATCTATCATAGCCTTTACTGCTTCTGTCATATAACCATTATTCCAATAAGATTCATCAAGTGCATATCCCATTTCCATTGATGATGTACCTTCACGATGTACATCTGGTTCAAACCCTATATTACCTATAACCTGTTTTTTATCCTTTAGTATTATTTTAAAAGCTCCAACAGGTATAAATATATTTTTTATAATATTCATAGACTCTTCTATGCTTTCATGTGGTTTCCAACCAGCTTTAGGACCAACATTAGGATTTTTTGCCCAATTATAAAGGGCCTCTGCATCCCTTGTAGTATTCTCCCAAGGCACAATTATCAAACGATCAGTTTCAATTTTCATATAAAATACCTCAAATAAATATTACTCTGTAGTACTTAAAATTTCCTTTTCTTTTTCTACCTGACTTACTTTCATATCTTTTACGGCATCGTTATCGACTTCTTCATTTAAAGCCAAAATAGTTGGACCTAAATAAACAGTGTCTAATATCTTTCCATTTAAATTTACCTTACTGTACTCAGTGAAATTGTTACCCTTAATATAGTATTTAGACCCAATTTTTACAATACGATCAATTGAAATTTCCTTAACCCCCATCTTCATTTTCGTAGGTTTCCAAGGATTTTTACCATCATAAATATACTTATCCCCATAAAGCATATCGTACTGTAAATCGTGAAGTTCTTTTTTATAATTTTTATCATCCTTATGATTTTGATGGAACGTAACTAAAGTACCGTTTCTAATTCCAAGTCTTTCTAATAGTTCAGCTCCAATCTGATAACAATATAAATCTTTTTTTACTGTATCCATCTTAAAGTTACTCCAAATAAAGTAGTCCGTTTGATAAGTATTTCTACCATACTTAAGATTTTCATCTGTTAAATTATCCATAGCAGGCAAATGATCGCCATACATAACTACTACTACCTCTTCATCGTATTTTTTCATTTCAGAAATAAAAGTCTTAACAAACTGGTCCATTTCATAAATTTGATTTACATAGTATTCATACTGCCATTTTAATGCCTCTGTAGGTGCTTTCGTAACTTTAATTTCAGGATTTTCAATAACCTGCTCTGTAGGATATTTGCCATGTCCTTGAACTGAAATAGTATAAATATAGTCTGGCGTTTTAGTTGACTTCATAGCATCTTTAATTTGGTCAACAAGGATATTATCTTTAGCCCAATTTTTAGGTGTTTTACCTACATTATTCATATATTCAAGAGAAGTAAAAGTATCAAATCCTAAGTTAGGAAATACCTTATTTCTTCCATAAAATACACCTCTATGATTATGTATAGCATGAGTTGAGTAACCAAGCTGCTTTAAGTTATATGGAATAGATTCACAAGTTGACTCTAGCATAATATTTTTGTATGGATATTCTCCTGGTCCAAAAAACTTTACACTCATGCCAGTCATACTTTCAAATTCTGTATTTGCAGTACCCGCTCCTACTGATGGTACAGTAATCTTTCCTGATGATGTATTTTTATATAAGCTTCTTAAATAAGGAATAGGATCTTTATTAAACTCAAGACCCTTAACTGTAAGAGGATCCATTAGTGATTCAAGTTGCACAAAAACTATATTAGGTCTCTTCTTGCCACTTATTCCTTGTGTCTTACCCACAGTAGTTTTAAGTTCTTCTTTTGTAAAAATACCCTTAATTTTATCTTTTGAATAGTCTTTAGACTTACTTACACCAGTATTAAGCCAAGTGTTTATAAAGCAATACGGAACGCCATTGTCTCTATATCCATAAGCTAAATTTGGAAAATAAGTGTCTATAACACCCATCTTAATAAGTAAGCCAGATGCACCAAATGTCATAACCATTACACATATAAGTGCTACAATAGCCTTTTTAAAATGTACCCCTTCTTCCTTTTTAGGAGCTTTACGCCATAAGAAAACAATTCCTATTATAAGAAGGATTATACCTATAATACCTAAAATAATTTGAACCTTAGACATATAGTTTGTTACAATAGATAAACCATCCTTAAGAGACTGCATATCATATATTGTAAATGGTGTCATACGATTTGAAAGAATAATACCATTTGTGATACCAAGCGCTAACCAAAGTATGCTAACAATAGTTAGAAAAAACATTCTCCTTCTAAATAGACTAGCTATAGATAATGTTGCAAATATAATCAATGAATTATATAAGAATACCAATGGACTTTGTACTAAAAATAGTATGCCTCCAAACACATTTTGTCTAGCCAAGGTCTCTATTATTAAATTTAATCCAAGTGCAAGCACCACACATAAAGCTATTGGGTGCTCACTTATTTTTTTTATAATCTTTTTAGCTTTACTCACTTTATTACTCCTTAGTTACATTGATACATTTGATTTGCTATTTTAGCAAATTCATCTATGGACAATGTTTCTGCTCTTCTAGATGGCTCAATACCTGCACCTTTTAAAATTTCTTTTACTTGGTCCTTATCAAAGCCTGAATTAGAAGAAAGAGAATTTAAAAGAGTCTTTCTTCTCTGACCAAATCCACACTTCACAGCTCTGAAAAACAATTTATCATCCATTAACTCAACAGGTTTTTGCTTACGTACGTCAAGTCTTAAAACAGTTGAATCAACCTTAGGTACAGGTACAAACACTTCTTTTGGTACATCTGCTACCTTCAAGACTTCACAATAGTATTGAACTGCAACAGATAAAGCGCCTCTAGCTTTTGTGCCTTCTTTTGCCTTAATTCTATCAGCAACTTCCTTTTGCATCATGATAGTTATGCTGTCAGCCTCAACTCCATCTTCTAAAATCTTCATGATAATAGGCGTAGTAATATAATAAGGTAAATTACCTATAATTTTAACACCTTCGATTTTACCGATTTTTTCCCTTGTATCCTCTATTAATTTATTTAAATCAGTCTTTAAAATATCTTGATTAACAACTTCAACATTATCTAAGTCACCTAAAGTTCTTCCCAAAATAGGTATTAAATTTTTATCTATTTCAACTGCGATTACATGCTTTGCATATGCAGCAGCTTCTCTTGTAATAACACCTATGCCCGGTCCAATTTCTATTACAAGGTCATTTTCACCTATGTTTGAATCTATAATTATCTTGTCGATTATATTTTTATCAGTTAAAAAATTTTGTCCTAAGCTCTTAGACAGCTTAAAACTATGAATTTCTTTGATTTCTTTAATAGTTGAAGGTGAATATAATTTCATTTAAATTTCCTCTCTTATCTTTTCTACTGCCTTTTCAAAAGCTTCTCTTGTTATACCAAAGGAATTAAGCTTCTTTAAAAGGCTATTACTATTACCATAACCAATACCAAGCTCTTTTCCTATTTTTTGTCTTAACTCCTTACTATTTTCAAGTCCAGTTAAGCCTGCCCTTTGAAGGTCTTTTGCTGTAAACTCATCTCTTTTACAAGTCATGTGAGCCTTAGCTTTTAAAAGAGCATCTATAATAGATTTATCATCAGCATTTTCAATACCTATATCGCTTCCTTTTTTAGCATCACTTCTGCTTAAATAAGCATGCTTTGCTTCTGGAAACTCTGCTGATAATCTCCTTCTAATTTCCTCTCCTGAGTAATCTGGATCTGTAAACACTATTAAACCACGTTCATTGTAAGCTTTTTTTAATAGATTCCATGTTTCTTTTTTTATACCAAAACCATGAGTCTCAATAGTATCACAATCTATGGCTCTTGTTACTGCAGTCGTATCATCTCTACCTTCTACAACTATTATTTCCTTAACCTTCATTACTACTTTTTATCCTCACTTTCAGGTAAGACATATAATATCTCTCCAGGAAGTACTAGATGCAATTGTTTTCTAGCCTGCTGCTCTATATAATCCAAGCTCTTTACATTTTTAGCTTCTTCCTTTAGTTCGTCTCTTTCCTTTTTTAGTTCTTCTTGCTCTATTTGTAAACGATTTTTTTCAAGCTTCAAAGTTATAATTTTATATGATGAAAAACCAATAGTCATAATCAAAAGAATAATTACTAAAACAGTAGTAATAATTCTTCTATTTCTTTGTTTTCTTCTTCTAGGAGACAATGGCTCCTTCTTTTTAGACTTGTTTTTGACTTTTTTATTTTCATGTTTTGAAGGATTTCGTTTACTTCTGGCCGCCTGTATATCTATGACCTTTTTATCTGTCATCAACCCATTCCTTCCTTAATTTGCAATGCAAAATTTCATCATATATTATATCATAAATGACTGTGAAATCTATAAATGTTACATTATTCTCACTAAAATAATAGAAAATAGGAGCAAATATAACCTTGCTCCTATCATGATAAAAAATGTTCCTAAAACATGTATTCCTTTAATATTTTAGCTGGATCATCTTCATTTAATTTACTAACTTCGTAAATCATAACTACAATCATGACAGCAGTTACACAAACTAAACTTATAAATATACTTTTTACCGGTATAATATATCCTGTTACAACACTTATACTTACTGTCTTAAATACTATAAATAAACCTATTAATGCTAGTGGAATACCATAAAGTAGTGTTTTTGATGCTATTATTAAGCACTCATAATACACCATACGTTTAAACTCTTTATTAGTCATCCCAAGGGCCTTAAGGGTTGCAAACTCCATTTTTCTCATATCGACATTAGACGATATTGTATTGAATACATTTGCTATAGAAATAAGTGACATCAAAAGGATAAAACCAAATGAAAATATTTTTATTATTGTAAGTATACTTGCCGCCTCATCTCTAGCCTTTTGCATATTTGAAAGATTATCTTGAGGATATCCATTATCCCTACAGATAGTTTCCATAGCTGTATAAGTCTGTGAAATATTTTGTGCTTTGAAAAGAGCTCTTCCAGAAAATGCTTCACTTCCTACATTTTTCATAAGATTTTTGCTGGCTGTTTTAGACATTACTACCGTTGGCATATTTACCGTTGAAAAAATCTCATTTGGCATTTTGTCGACATATGTTCCTATGTTAATATTAACATAAGTTCCTCCAATAACACCTTTAAGAGAATAGTCTCTTGCATTTTCCTTAAATATTTCCTTTTGCTCTATTCTATTTTTGTTTGCATTGTAAACTAATACGTTTGAAATTCCTATAGCTTTAGGATTATCTTCATCAAAATAGTCCGATACTATTATATTAAATTGTCTTAAATATTCCTTAAATGTATCGTCATCTATGATAAATATATTATAGCTATACGGAGTTTTCCCGATTTGTGCACTTAAATAGCCTTGCGTTACAAAAGCCTGCTTTGTAACTCCTTCAACATTTGCTAAAGTATAATATGCTTCTTCAGCTTCTGTTGAGTTTTCTTCTGAATATAGTATATCGTAATCATCTTCGACCCCCATCATAGTATCTATACCATTTTGTACATAGATAGTAAGTCCACTAGCAGATACAAATAATACAATGCTCATAACTAAAGAAACAATTGTAGATCTATACTGTCTCATGTTTCGCTTAAAATTCTTACTTGCTAAAAGTCCTTCACCACCAAATAGTCTATACATGATTCTAGACTGCTTAACAACATTTTTCTGTGCTTTTCTACTAAGTACCTCATAATCATACTCAGCTATAGCTTTGGTTTTTCCCGCCTTATATGCTGGAACTATAATAGATAGTTGTAAAACAATTGCAGAAATAACTATGGCTATTAACAAAATTCCAGGAGACATAGTCATCTCTATTGTTGCACTTGTATTTGATGCTAACAAATCCGCCGTTTTATCACCAAATACTAAAATTATTATATATGTACCTATAGCTCCTAAAATAATACCTATAGGAATACCCGTAAATCCAAAAAAGAATCCTTCATAGAGTGCAGTTCTTCTAAGTTGCTTTTCGGTTGCTCCGACCGATACCATAATTTCATACTGCTTTTTACTCTCTCTATTTGAAATAGCAAAAGTATTATACAAAAGCATACATGCACCTACTGATACTAAAAATAGCATAATAGTTGCTAAAGCATATAGATGCTTATTTCCTGATAAACCACCAATATCTCCTTTTATTGATAATAGTTCACTATTATATCTTATATCTTTTTTATCAAAATAGTATTTATCAACAAGCTTATTGGTTTTTTGATAATCATCATCACTAAAAAATGTAGTAATTTCATCCATCACAGGCTTTACATTATAAGTAATAGCAGTATATCCAGGCGCTAGGTATGGCTCTATAGCCATTCTCTTGCAAATTCCCACCACCCTAAATTTCATAGTAGTATCTGAAATAAATACCTCATCTTGAGCTGAGTATTGAATTATTTGGTTTAAGTCATTGCCTGATTTTATACCAACTCTCATTCCTACATCCATGGTTATAACATCACCAATTTTATGAGTAACGCCTCCATTAGTGCTAAGATGCTCCGGTAAAACTATTTCCTTATCGTTTCTTGGCATCCTTCCCTCAACTATGTCTAGATTGCTTATATCTTCCATATTTTGATCTATATTTACTAAGTACAAAAATGGTTTTTGAGGATTTACTCCTTCATGTAAATAACTATAGCCTACTGCTTGAGATTTTCCATAAACTAGCTTTTTACGATTAGCATCATCTAACATCCTTTGATCTATATTTTTAACAGCTATACCCCAGTTTCCAAAGCTATCCTTTGTAGCTTCTACAAGAAAATTATGAATACTATAAGTTCCAAGTATTATCGCTGTAATCATGGCAACAGAAATAATAACACCAATTAGTGTAACTGCAGCTCTAGTTTTATTTTGCTTCAATGTACGTTTTGAAGTTTCATAAAATACATTTCTCATAGAGTTTCCTCATCTCTAACAATCTTACCATCATCTATAGTTATTATTCTATCTGCCTGCAAAGCTATTTCCTCATCATGAGTAATTACAATAAGAGTCTGCTTATATTTTCTATTTGAAAGCTTAAATAACTCTAATATATCCTGTGAGTTTTTACTATCTAAATTTCCTGTAGGCTCATCGGCTAAGACGATTGCAGGTGCATTTATAAGCGCTCTACCTATGGATACTCGCTGTTTTTGACCTCCACTTAACTGACCTGGTAAGAAGTTTGCTCTATGTGATAGGTTTAACATCTTAAGCATTTCTTCTATACGTATTTCATTTAATTCACGTCCATCTAAAACTAATGGTAAACTTGTATTTTCAACAACATTTAACACCGGAATTAGATTATAAAACTGATATACCAAACCTATTTGACGTCTTCTAAAAATCGCAAGCTCCTCATCTGTCATGCTATAAATATCTATACCGTCAATAAACACCTTCCCTGATGTTGGCCGCTCGACACCTCCTATAATATGTAAAAGTGTAGATTTGCCTGATCCTGATGGACCCATAATTGCCACAAATTCACCACGCTTTACAGATATACTAATATCTTTAATAGCCTCTACTTGGTTTTCGCCTGTTCCATATATTTTATTTAATTTCTCCGTTCTTAATACTTCCATCGATTTCTCCCTTATAGAACTTGATAGTAAATTTTGAACCGCCTTCTTTACGATTTTGAACTTTTATGCTACCATTTTGATTTTGAATTATCATCCTTGAAAGGGCTAATCCTATACCAACACTCGAATCTGCACTACCTTTTCCTCTGTAAAATCTTTCAAAAATATGAGGTAAATCCTCTGTATTTATTCCTGATCCTGTATCACTTATTTCTATAGATGTATAAAGTGTATTTTCCCTTGCTTCAACTGAAATATGGCCTCCGTTTGGTGTATGTTCCATACAATTTTTTATAATATTTGAAATAGCCTCAACAGTCCAATTTAAATCTCCTTTAAATGTTTCGTTACCCATAGAAATATAATCAAATAGCTGTTCTCTAATTTCTAGTGGAATCATAATAGACTCGGCTGCTTTAGCTATTACTTTAGCTACAGGTACTCTTTCTTTTTTCATAATAGCAGTTCCCGCATCGATTTTTGATATTTTAAGTAAAGAAGATATAAGCCAATCAATCCTCTTTAAATGGGCATTTATTTCAGCCACATATTTAATTCTATCTTCATCGGATAATTCTCTTTTTTGTAGAAATGACATCAAAAGATTAATAGTCGTTAGAGGAGTTCTAAGCTGATGAGAAATATCAGCAATAGAATCTGTAAGGTATATTTTTTCCTTTTGAAGTAAATATGCACCTTCACGTATTCTTACAGTCATCTTTCTTATTTCACTTTCAAGGATTGCAAATTCACCCTCTTCATTATCTAAAAGCACAACAAATTCATCACTATGTAAAATTAAATCTACAGTTTCTGTCAGCTTTGAAATTTTTTCATATCTTCTTTTATCTACATACATAACTATCACAGTTAATATAGCAACAGTTACAATAATCAATAACCCAGTAATACAATTGACATAAAAGCCAATGGCACTCATAATAAGTGCCACTAAAATATATGCCAATAATATAAACCTAACGTCCTTATTTCTAAAAAAGTTCACTTAGTCACCTACTTTATAACCTAAACCTCTTACAGTTTTAATAATCTGAGGCTTTTGAGGATCATCTTCTATCTTTTCTCTAAGTCTCTTAATATATACTGTAAGTGTATTATCATTTACAAATTCACCTGCTATATCCCATATTTCTTCAAGCAATTTGTTTCTTGATAAAACTACACCTTTATTATTTAAAAATACAAGAAGAAGTCTGTATTCAAGTACTGACAAGAAAATTTCCTCATCACCCTTATGTACTGTTCCTTTTAAGCTGTCCACCTTAAGATCTGCTATTTCTATTATAGACTTAGTCTTATCATTTCTTCTTAAAATATTTTTAATTCTAGACACTAATTCTCTAGGTCTAAAAGGTTTAGTGATATAATCCTCTGCCCCCATATCAAGCCCTGTTACAGCACTTGCTTCATCATCATAAGCTGTGATAAAAATAATAGGTACATCTTTATTCTTATTATCGATTGTAGCTGCCTTAGCTGCAGAGCAAATCGCATAACCACTGCCATCAGGCAATGAAATATCTAAAAGTATTAAATCAAATTTTTCTTCATCAAGCAAATCTAGTGCTTGAGATTGTCTCATAGCTGTCACAACCTCAAAACCCTCATTTTTCAATAATTCTTTAAGGTTTTCTATAATGTTTACATCATCTTCAACCAACAATATTTTAGTCATGATAGCATCTCCTTTCACATTTCAACTTTATAACTTGTCGTTTCGTATTTCTTAATTATAACAGTGTAAAATTGACTTTTCAACATTTAAAGCCTATAATAGCTTAGTTAGGAGGTGGCTAAATGTACGAAGTAATTAATTCAGACGGTACTTTTACTAAAAAATTTGACGTTACTTATGACAATATCGACTATAATTTATTATTAAAGCCACAGACAGCAACTCAAATGTGTCAAAACACAGCCGTATGTCATAGTGATGCAGCAGGTTATACTTTAGATTATTTTAGAGAAACAAACAGCGGTTGGGTATTAACAGGTTGGCATGTAATCTTTAAAAATATGCCAAAAGAAAACGATACTTTTAATATTTGTACATGGACTAAGCCGTATAAAAGACTTCAAGCTGATAGAAACTTTATGGCAAAAGATAGTGATGGCAATGAATTATTTAGAGCTACAAGCCGTTGGTTCTTAATGGATACACAAAAGCGTAAACCATTGAGACTTCCAAAAGGATTTTTTGATAAGTATGTTCCATCATCATATGAAAATGCTATTTTAAATGAAGACTTTAAACATCCAGAACTTGATAAGTATAAAAAGCATTCTTCAAGAGAATTTAAAGTTACTAGAAGAGATATTGACTCAAATAATCATACGAACAATGTAGCTTATCTTGACTGGGCTATTGACGATTTAACAGATGATATTTATCTAAACTACAAAATTACGGAACTTAGAGCAGATTACAGTAAAGAAGCTATTTTAGGAGATACTATTCGTAGCGATTTTTATATAAGAGATATTGATAAAAATACTGTAGAAGCAACTAGCATATTTATCAACACCCATGACGATAGTCATATTTTGTGTCGTATAACCACAAAATGGACCAAAAATTAAAATAAAACTGTGAGATACATAATTATTTCTCACAGTTTTTTATTAACGTTTTTCCCAACTAGCTGCTTCCTCAGCTCTTTTAATATAACAACTACACTGACTACCATCATCAAGCATACCTGTATCGTTACATAAAGGACATTTGTAATGAACTTCCATATAATCTGATGGAACACCACCTGCAATAAGGGTCCTTTGCATTTCTTTATTTAGATTATCATTTTCCTTCCTAAGCATAGATATCTTTTCTTGCTTGTCTGCACCACCTGAAAAAGCAAGCTTAGTAATTTCAACATAATTAGCCTTAATCTTATCATCGATTTGAGCAATTTTAGGCATACCTGCATACACCTCTTCACGTCTAATCTTAGCATCAGCCTCGGCCTTTTCACGGATATATTCATAATAGTCCATAACATGCTTACGTGAAACCTGTCCATTTTCATCTTTACCAGTTTTGTCTTTGTTCTTATTCATAAGAACACTATTTACATAATTTATATTTGGATTTGATATACCACTAGTCTTACTACAAGCATCTAAAATCATTTCCATTGAAAAATTAAACTCATCTGCCCATCTATCAATAATCCTTTTTTCTTCTTCTGAAGGATTTCGAGTAAAACCAAGTGCCTTCATAATCCTCTTATAAACATAATGACGTTGATCATTTTCATGTAGGAACTTTTCTACCTGAGGAATGGTTGTAAAGCCTCTACCAGTCCAGCCTTCTACTACTTTTCCTATATATTTTACATTTTCTTTTTTTCGACTCACACAATAGCTATACGCAAAAGCTATAATCTCTGGTGTTGCGCCAATAATATCTATCCATTCTAAAATAGTATCAGTCTCAACACCATTAAGAGGTCTTGAAAGTATTCTCTCAATTTCTCCAAATAACTCTTTGAGAAGACTATTATCTAGTACATGAAGAGCATTTTGATCTACAGTAACCTTACGAGTTTCTTCTGGTGTAGATTTGCCATAAAGCCCTTCCTTAAGCTGAGGAAATACAATTTCACCTCTTACTTTTCTAACGACTCCTAACTCAGTCCAATATTTCCATGCTCTTTTTACTTCCTCTACCTCTAGACCTAAATTCTTAGCTAATCCATCATCATCTATTTCTTTATTTAAATCTGCATACATTAAAGCAACCAGGTAAACTTTAATAAAATTACCTGGTGCCGAAATCATATATTCATTAATAAAAATGTTTTCCACCTTAGTGTCAAACATATACTCATTTTGAATTTTTTCTCGTTTCATTTATTTCAAAATTTCCTTATTAATATCTTCCAATAATTTCTCTAAATCAATACTGTGACCAGAAGCTGCCTGCTCAATAGTTTCCATAGTTGCCCCTGGACATCCTACACATGTCAATCCGTGCTGTTCTAAAACATCCTCAAGCTGCGGGTACTTATCTAATAATTCATAAATATTAATATCTTTCGTAATTCCCATAACCTTATTTCCTCTCTACTATCTTTGCAAATTAACAAATCTGGTAAATTTACTCTGCCATCCAACATCTACTGTACCAATAGGTCCATTTCTGTGCTTTGCTACGATAACTTCGCAAACACCAGGTTTTTCAGTATCCTCATGATACACCTCATCTCTATATAAGAATAATACCACATCTGCGTCCTGCTCGATAGCCCCAGATTCTCTTAGATCAGATAAAACTGGTCTATGGTTTTCTCTTTGGTCAGGTGCACGTGATAGCTGAGATAAAACAATTATAGGACAATCCATTTCTCTTGCAAGAAGCTTCATACCTCTTGATAGTCCTGTTATTTCTTGTTGTCTATTATCTGAGCGCTTTTCACCTTCCATTAACTGTAAATAGTCTAAAATAATCATATCAAGACCATTTTCTGCTTTCATCCTACGGCATTTATTTTTTATTTCCATCATCTTAATACCTGGAGTATCGTCGATAACTATATCTGCCTTATCAAGTGAATCAAGAGCTGTTGCAATTTTGTCCCAATCTGCTGTATCTACATCACCTGTACTCATTTTCTGAGATTCTACCCTTGATTCCATAGATAAAATTCTCTGGCTAAGCTGCTCCTTAGACATTTCCAAACTAAAAATCAAAACCTTAGCATTGCCCTTTAATGCAGCATTTAACGCAACATTTAATGCAAATGCAGTCTTACCCATAGATGGTCTTGCTGCAAGTACTATCATATCGGATTTCTGAAAGCCACTCAATTTTTTATCTAGGTCAATAAGACCACTTGTAACACCTGTTACGCCTCCCTTATGCGCCATACGAGCTGTTATCTCATTTAAGTTTGTCATAAGTATTTCAGAAATAGGAGCCATATCTTTATGTTGCTTACTTTGAGCAATTTCAAAAATTCCCTTTTCTGCGTATTCGAGTATATCAAGTGTGTCTTCTTTACCCTCATATCCCTTACTTGCAATACCGTCCGCTGTCTGTATAAGGCTACGAAGAATGGCCTTTTCTGCTACTATCTTTGCATAATCCTTAGCATTTGCCAATGAAGGAACTTCTGAAGATAAAGTAGCTACATAAACACGACCACCTACCACCTCTAGAGTATTTCTTCTTTTCAATTCCTCTGCAACAGTCAACACATCAACCGGTATATTTCTTCTTTGTAAATCTGTAATAACTGAGAAAATTTCCTTATGAGCCTTACTATAAAAATCATCTGCCTTTACTTCTTCTAAAACATCAAATAAGGCATCCTTACTTAACATAGCTGCACCAATTACGGATTTTTCTGCATCCAGATTATGTGGAGGTATTCTTTCCATCTTTACTACCTATATTATGCTATTTTGCAATTACTTCTACTTTTAATTTAGCTGAAATTTCTGGATATAGTTTTACGCTTATTTCGCTTGAACCAGACTGTTTAATAGGTGAGCCTAAATTTATTTTTTTCTTATCAATATCAAATCCAAACTGCTCTTTACATGCTGCTGCAATATCTGCAGAAGTTATTGAACCAAATAGTTTACCGTTTTCTCCAGCCTTAGTTTCAATCTTAACTGTAACCTTTTCTATTTCAGCTGCTAGTTTAGTAGCTTCTTCCTTTTTAGCTGCTTCTTCTGCGGCTTTTTCAGCCTTCTGTCTTTCTAACTGTTTAAGGTTTCCTGAAGTTGCTTCTTTTGCTAAACCCTTTGGAAATAGCATATTTCTTGCAAATCCATCACTTACCTTAATTACATCTCCAGCCTTACCTTTACCTTTTACATCTGCCAATAATATTACTTTCATTAGTCTTCCTCCACTATTTCCTTTATCTTAGCAATAACTTCGTTAGGAGCCATTTCTATCTGAGCTCCTGCTGCATTCAAATGACCGCCACCATTAAACTTTTCCATGATTGTTTGTACATTTACTTCTCCAATAGACCTTGCACTAATTATAGTTTTTCCTTTATCAGTTACACCTAAAGCAAATACCATGCACATTCCTCTAATAGTTAAAAGTTCATCTGCTACAAGAGAACAAATCATTTGTAAATTAGGAGTTTTTCCTTCGCATATCGCAAAAGCTACACCATCATCTTCAAATACTGCATTAGATACACCTTTGGCTCTACTCATAAATAGCTCTCTATCTACCTGAAATAGTCCTTTAACATTTGATAAGTCTGCACCAACTCTTCTAAGCCAAGCTGCCGCTTCAAAAGTACGAACACCTGTCTTTACAGAAAAATGATCAGTATCTACAAATATACCTGCTAAAAGTCCTTCAGCTTCAAGCTTTGTTATATCACGCTTTTCAATAGTATACTGAAGTATTTCTGTAACAAGCTCAGATGTAGATGAAGCATATGGCTCTGTGTAAACCAATGTTGGATTTTCTACAAACTCTGAACCCTTTCTATGATGGTCTATAACAACTCTCTTACATGGAAACTCAAGAATCTCTGGACATTCTGTAATGCTTGGTTTATGTGTGTCTACCACTATTATAAGTGATTTTTCATCTATTGTATCAAGAGCCTTTTGCTTTGTGATTATATTATAATTTTCTGATGCCTTTGCCTCTTTGTATAAAAGATCTAAAGCTTCTCCATACTTTTCTAAAATAATAAATGGCTCTTTATTTAACTGTACTGCTAATCTATTTATACCCATTGCTGCACCAAAAGCATCCATATCTGGATTTTTGTGCCCCATAATAAATACCTTTGATGATGCCTGAATAAGTCTTTTTAGAGCATGCCCAATTACTCTGGATTTACCTTTATTGTTTTTTTCAACTGTTTGAGCTTTACCACCAAAATAGTATATATCATCTCCATCTTTAACTACAGCCTGATCTCCTCCTCTACCAAGTGCAAGATCTAAAGCCTGCTGAGCCAATTCATCATTTGACTCATTAGTCTTACCATTAATACCTATGCCTATAGATAATGTAACAGGAAAATCTGCAGTAGTTTCAATTGCTCTTACAGTATCTAAAATAGGAAACTTAAGTTCCATCTGCTGAGTACATTTTATTTTACTTATTATTATAATATATGTATTTTCTTTTTTCTTAATTACTGATCCAGACAAACCAGATGCCCATTTTCTAATAGTGCCATCTATATCTGAAGCTAATTTCATGTGATCTTCAATAGAAGTACTTGAACTTAATTCATCGTAATTATCTATATTTATAATACCTATACAGGTTTTTTCATCCTCATATTTTTCTTCAGCTTCAAGTAATTTAGTGATGTCCATAAAATAGATATACATTATGCTGTTATCATAGCTATCTACCATAGTAGCAACCAAATTAAACACCCTATCATTTCTGTTTAAATGTATATCTGTTTCATTATCTACAGAATTTTTAAGTGTCTCGTATTTTATACCTGTTAAGGCAAAAATATCTGATCCTGCTATCTCGTCATATAAAAATACATCACCAATTAGAGAATTTGCACTTAATACCTTTCCCTCACTGTCTACAACACACATAGGTACTGGAACAAACTCCTCAAATTGTAAAGCTTCATTAACCTCATTCATATAATAACCTCTCTAATTATACAAGCCTTCCTCTCAAATTTAGTAATAAATCAATTAAGCCTAATGTAAATAAAACCGTTTTACCAATAGGTATCATCCACATAAAGATAACTAATATTACTGGTATTGCTCTCATCATCCTCTTAGTATGACAGAATAAGAATACTAATGATATACCCTGTAATGCTATTATTGATTCAACTAAAATATTTATGTTCATAACAGCTGCATTTGCTACAGCAAGGCCTGCGAATTTTAATAGATATGCTCCAAAATAAATTATGAACCAACCCATTACATCATTGCTCTTTAATGAAAAATTTCTTATATAAGCTAATGGCTTAAAACCTTTTATCTTGCGATATCTTATACGTACTAAAATATTATATTCAATATATGATACTATCGCTGCAAATATCATTAATACTGCTGGAAGCATGGATGCAACAGTACTATACATCTGTGTTAAAGTTGAAATAGCTTTAGCTTTACCAACTGAAGCCATTCCTAACATTTCTAAAGCTTCTTTGTTACTAACTATCATATTTACTGTTGACTCTATACCCTTATCTACAATTGCTCCTAGGCTATTTCCTGATAAATATGCTATTAAAAATACTAAAACTGCTCCCACTGTAGCAAACATAATCCCTGTACCTATTGCTTGGTAAGGTCTTTTTTTGTTCATAATTTCTTTATATATAGCCGAAATTGGCATGGCTATAATAACAAGTAACATTAGTTCAATATACATAATTTCTCCTTATTTCACGTTATCGAATTATTATACCATATAGTACTAAAAATTAAAATCCTATATATAAAAAAGACTGTCTCACTATGATGAAACAGTCTCTATTATCATTTTTATTTCAGACTAGTCAGCCTGGTATGGTAGTAAAGCAACGATTCTAGCTCTCTTGATAGCTCTTGTTACTTCTCTCTGATGTACAGCGCAAGTACCTGTAACTCTCTTAGGTAAAATCTTACCTCTTTCAGTTACGTACTTCTTTAATGTATCTACATCTTTGTAATCAATTGTCTTATTTTTGTCGGCACAGAACTGACAAACCTTTTTCTTTCTGAAGCCGCCACGTCTCTTATCCATCATGACCTTTTCTCCTTTCCTTTAGAATGGAATATCTTCGTCATCGTCGATAGCCTCAAAACCTTCTGGTACTCCTGGTGCAGCACTGCTTGATACCTGGCCACCAGTTGCTGGTCTATCTCCCCATTCTAAAAATTCTACTCTATCAGCAACTACATCTGTTGTATAAACTTTGTTGCCATCCTTATTTGTGTAACTTCCTGTCTGGATGTGACCCTGAATACATACTTGTCTTCCTTTAGTCAAGAATCTTTCACAGTTTTCAGCCTGTTTACCAAATACTACGATATTTGGAAAATCAGCACCTCTATCCTGTCCATCTCTTCCTGGAACTCTGTTAATTGCAATTGAAAACCTTGCAACAGCAAGCTGCGCTTCAGTGTATCTTACTTCAGGATCTCTAGTTAGTCTTCCTATAAGAACTACATTATTCATCGAGAATCCTCCTAGTCTTCCTTATTGATAATCATGTGTCTGATTACGTTATCAGAAATCTTAAGTCTTCTGTCTAGTTCTTTTGGAAGTTCTGCAGGTGCCTTAAATTCAACAACTACATAGTACCCTTCGTTTTTCTTCTGGATAGGGTAAGCAAGTTTTCTAACTCCCCAGATGTCTACGTTAGTAACTTCTCCTTCAGCAGCAATAATACCTTTAACAGTTTCGATTGTTGCTTCTTTCTGAGCGTCTTCTAGAGCAGCATCAATGATGAACATAACTTCATAATTAATCATATTTTCACCTCCCTGTGGACTAAATGGCATCAGCCTTATTGCTGATGCAGAGATCGTACGATTTAGTCGTACTCATATATTATACATTAAACTTCATAAAATACAAGTTTAAATTTTATAAAAATAAAAAAAATATGGTCAAGATGTAATATTGTGTACGAATAAGTTATTACATGCTTAGCCATATATTTAAAAGAAATTTATGTATGGTATTTATTATTTTCTTTTTCCTTGACTTAATTATAATACTGTTTTATCATTGAGTAAATTTACATATTATCAAGTTATATTTGATTTTTTATCAAAGATAGGAGTTTGCTATGGATATAGAAAAATATAAAGTACTTTTAGAAACTATACATTTAGGAAGTATTTCAGCGGCTTCAAATAAATTGGGATATACTCCCTCTGGAATAAGTCGTCTCATAAATAGTCTCGAAGATGAAAATGGTTTTTCACTACTTATAAGAAATAAATCTGGAGTTATTCCTACTAAAGAATGCCTTGCTATTATGCCAACAATAGAGCATCTGCTTCAAAGTGCTGAAAATTTATCACAGCATTCTGCACAGATTTGCGGTATCGAATCTGGTACCATAACAGTAGGATCATCATATAATATCTATTACCAATGGCTATCTAAAGTTATATATAAGTTTAATCAGCTTCATCCTAATATAAACTTCACCATAGTAGAAGGTACAAGCAGTACTCTAAGTGCTATGATTGCCAATGGTCAAGCCGATTTTTGCATTATAAGTAAAAGAAATGGTAATTTTGATTGGATACCACTGTGCAAAGATGAGCTTGTAGTTTGGGTCCCAGAAAATCACCATTCCATAAAAGATGGCTACTATAAGCTTGAAGACCTTGAAAAAGAAACATTTATTCAGCTTTATCCTGGCAAGGAGACTGATAATTCCATGTTTTTGAGCCACAAAAATATTTCTCCTACCATTAACTTTGCAACCTCTGATGTTTATGCAGCCTACTCTATGGTTGAAGCCGGCTTAGGTGTTTCGCTTACAAATAAACTTCTTGCAGAAAATATTCAAGGAATGGCAGATGCAGTTCCCCTTAAACCTTCTCAATCTATAGATATAGGTATTGCAATTCCTGAAGCAGAGATAATCTCTCCTGCAACAAAAACCTTTGTAAAATTTGCAAAACAATATATAAACGAACTTGATATATAAAAAAACAGCCATTGAAATGCTATAACTAAGCTATTCAATGGCTTTTTAACATATTTAATAAATCAAAACTTATCTCCAAAGTACATCTGGATATAATCCCTTATCTTTTAATGACTGAAGGGCGTCCATTACACCTTGTTTATCTTCCTTGTAAGTTACTCCATACCACCTATCTGTAGAAGTTAAAACTTTGCAAGTTGCCTTGCCTTCTTTAATTAGATCATCTGTAACCTTAGGAATTAAATATTCAGCTTTTTCTGGATTATTTTCTAAAGCTTCATCTAAAAACTCAGGAAATCTAGCTACAAGTTCATCCATCATACCCTTTGTATAACCCCAAAAATTCATTGAAACCAACGTTTCTTCATCTAAAGGAGTCCAATTTTCTTCATCCTCTGTATATGCTATTTTTCCTTCGACTCTCATTATTTTAGTTCTCTCTACAATATCTGCAAGATAACCTTTTTCATCTACACTACAAACACCTCTTGCCACATGACCATTTTCAGTAATTGTATTTTTAAGATGATATGAAACCATTGTAAACTGACCTTCATTTTCAACATTTGCAAGAAAATCATAAATAGACTGAAATGCACCAGGGCCATAATAATCATCAGCATTTATAACTGCAAAAGGACCATCAACATAGTTTCTTGCAGTCATTATTGCATGACCTGTACCCCAAGGTTTAACTCTACTATCTGGAACTTCATAACCTTTTGGAAGATCATCTAACTTTTGAAAAGCATAAGTAACATCCATGTATTTTCCTGCTTTATCATCTATAAGAGCTTTAAATGCGTCTAAATTTTCTTCTTTAATTACAAATACAACCTTTTTGAAACCAGCCATCATAGCATCATATAAAGAAAAATCTAAAATTATTTCTCCTTTATCTGTAACTGGGTCAATTTGTTTTAATCCGCCATATCTTGATCCCATACCGGCTGCCATTATAACTAATATAGGTTCTTTCATTTATCAAATCCTCCCTCTTATTTCTATTAATATTTTACCTTATTTGGAAAGTTTTTTCAAATATGTGTTATAATTATCAAAAAATAGGAGGTAGTTTTATGATAATAGATAGTTATGATGCTGAAAAACAAGCTGCTTTAGATGTTGCAAATCTCATGGCTGCTGCAGCAAGAACAGCTCCTAAAGCTTGTGGTGATGATAGTATCATCGTAAAAATTGTAGAAGGAGAAGATTTAAATAAACTTGGAGATTTAACTTCTAAGATAGGTGAAAAAAATAACATAAATTATTTTATAAGAGATGGTAAGACAATGCACCACTGTCATTGTGCTGTGTTAATTGGTCTTGAAGATTCACCTCTTGGACTTGGATCTTGTGGTTATTGTGGTTTTAATGATTGTGGTGAATGTTTCAGTAACGGCTCTCACTGCACGCTAAAAGTTACAGATTTAGGCATTGCAGTAGGTTCTGCAGCTTCTGTTGCTATGGATCACAAAATTGATAACAGAGTTTTATATTCTGTAGGTAAGGCAGCAGTAAAAATGGGAATTTTTGATAATCAAAATGTCAAAATAGCTTATGCTATCCCACTTGCCGTAGATGGTAAAAACATTTTTTTTGATAAAGAATCAATACAAGAAAAATAAGAAAAGCCCACACTTTTACATGTGGACTTTGTCTACAGTCTGAATGGAGTTTAATAATATTTATTAAACTCCATTTAATTGTATATTTAGATAATTACATAAATAAACTTAAAATGAAAATTTCAACAATACCTACTGCCCATGCAATAGTAGAAGTTACTGACCAAACTAATAGCTGATTTTTAGCTTCTGAAACTCCTAAAGTTCTATTTACTACCCAGAAATAACTGTCATTGAAATATCCAAAGAATAGTGAACCTACACAACATGCAGCTGCTCCTAAAATAGGATTTACACCTGCTGCTAATAAAATAGGTGCTGAAATACTAGCTGCTGTAGTCATAGCTACTGTACCAGATCCCTGAATAAATCTCATTGCTGTTGCAATAACTAAAGGTAGAACAATAATAGGAATTGATGTCTGTGCTAAACCTTCAGCCATATATGAACCTAAACCAGAGTCTTTAATAATTTGACCTAAAGCACCGCCACCACCTGTTACTAACATAATAATACCAGCTGATGCCATACCTTTTTCCATTTCAGAAATAAGCTGCTGTCTATCAAATTTTCTACCTAGTGTAAAGATTGCTACTAATAAACCTAAGCCTACTGCAACAATTGGCTGTCCTAAGAAAATTAAAATTGACATAATTCCTTCAGTTTTTCCTAACGCTGTTGCAATTGTATTAACTAAAATTAATACGATAGGAATAAATAGTGGTGCAAATGATACAAATGCATTTGGTACATCTTTCATATCCATGCTAAATGCAGCATCATAATTAGGTTCCTGATATTCAGATTGAACAATAGTACCATCTTCCTGAGGAATGCAGTAAAGTTTCTTTGATAAATATAGTCTTGAATAAGCAATTGTTGCTATTGTCATTGGTATAGCTAATATAATTGCAATTAAAATAAATTTACCTACATCTACACCAAAGATACCGCAAACACCCAAAGGACCTGGTGTTGGTGGAACCAATGAGTGAGTAATTACAAGACCTGCTGCTAATGCTGCACCTAATCCGATTACAGACTTTTTAGTTGTTTTTGATAATGCCTTTGCAATAGGTGCTAAAACAATAAATCCTGAATCACAAAAGATAGGAATTGATACTAAAAAACCAGTTAGAGCTAATGCTTCTTCTTCTCTACCTTTACCAAAAGCCTTTAAAAAAGTATAAGCCATTCTCTTTGCAGCTCCTGATACTTCAAAGATTTGTCCCATCATTACACCGAAACCAATTATGATACCGATGCTACCTAAAACTCCTCCAAATCCTGTTGTAATAGAGTTAAGAATACCAAAGGTTTTTTCTACCCCATCTACCTCAATAGTAACATTACTTAGCGGCATTCCTCCAATTACACCTACTAAAATTGTAGTACAAATTAAAGCTAAAAATGCCTGCACTTTTGTTTTCAGAACCAAGAAAATTAACACTGCGATACCAATAGCTAACGCGATTAACATTCTCTGGCCGTCTAAACCATAAACCATTAAACTAACCTCCTAAAAATACATCAATAAAATATATTAAAACAACACATTTCGTTTAACTATTTTTTAATTAAATTTACTGTACTGTTTTATGCATAATTTTTATTTTCCCGAAAAGAATGGTGCATACTTAGCAGCTAATCTAATAGCCTCTTTCATACTAATTGCACCTGCAATACCTTTGCCTGCAATATCAAATGCAGTACCATGATCAACAGAAGTACGCAAAATAGGCATGCCGTTAGTAACAGAAATTGTTCTGTCAAAATCCAATGTTTTAGTAGCGATATGTCCTTGGTCATGATATAAAGACAATACACTATTATATCTTCCTTGAGCTACCTGATGAAATACTGAATCTGCCGGAATAGGACCTGCTACATCATAGCCTTCCTTTTTTAATTCCTCTACTGCTGGCATGATTTCTTCTACTTCTTCATATCCAAATAATCCATGCTCTCCACAATGAGGATTTAATCCTGCTACTGCCATAGTTCCTTCTGTAACACCTAATTTTTCAAGAGCATCTGTACATCTTTTTACATAGTCAATAATTCTATCCTTTTTAATATCATCTAACATATCTCTAAGTGACTTATGACGAGTTAAGAAGAAAACTCTCATACCATTTGTTTCAAACATTGTTAGAGGATCTTCAGTATCTGTTAAAGCTCCAAAGATTTCTGTGTGTCCGATAAAATTAACTTCTGCTGCATGTAAAGACTCCTTGTTAATAGGAGTTGTTGCAACTGCATCTGCTTCTCCATTCATAGCTAATGAAATACTCTTTTCAATATATTCATAAGCTGCACGTCCACACATAGCACTAATTTTTCCAAACTCAAACTTATCCATATCGATATTATCTAAATCAAATAGATTCATAATGCCTTCTTCAAAAACACACTGTTTAACATCAGAAACTACATTTATTTTTAAATCTGCATTAACAATTTCAATTGCATTTTCCATGACTTTTTTATCGCCTACAACTATGCAATTTGCACTTTTAAATAAATCCCTATCATCAATAGATTTTGCAACAATCTCAGGACCAATACCTGCAGGATCACCAATAGGTACTGCAATTAAAGGTTTTTTCATACGTATACTCCCTTCTTAAATATATAACTTTTCTTTTAAATATGTAATACAACGATTGATAGCATCAGAACCACCCTGGCTACCACCTTTTGTTATAATATCTACGCCATCAAATTCACCACCTAAGAATTTACCACAAGCAGCTAATGGCAATACTTCATCATGAAGACTTAAACCAACAGCACCAAATTTCTTACAAACAGAAACTGTAACATCTCCTCCACTAGTGTACATAGCTTTAAAATCCGGTTCTGCCTTAAATATTCTGTAAGCGATTTCTGCCATTGATGAGTTAATAATATCAGTAACTTCATCCATAGTCGCATTTAACTTATCCATATATGGCGTAAAATCAATTCTGTTTTCAGGGTAAATTCCATCGCCTGTAACAGTAAACACCTGATATTTGCTGCGAACAAATAGAACTTCTTTTACAACTCTGTCTATTTCATGTTCTCTAGTTGCTTCGCTTTCTAAAAATCTTTTAGTTTCTACAATAACGCTATGGTTTCTTTGAGATAACCATAGATTTTCCATCTGCACCTTTGCATTAGGATGAACGCTTCCTACGATGGCTAAAATTTTGCTTTTTTCTCTCTTTTCTGATGGAGTAATTAGCTTTCTAGCCAATGTAGCTGTAAATACACCCGGGTCAACTGCTACAATTTTTCTTTTGCTAGAAACAATAGAATCAGCAATTAAATCTAAATCTTCCTGAGTAATACAATCAATAGAAATAATTCTATTTCCTTCAGCTACTAAACGATCTATAACATCACTTAAATAATGCTTACCATGCATTAAATCATTAATATGAATTGATGCTACACCATATTTACTCTGTGCTCTGAATAGTTCCGCTACATCAGAAATTTTTACAGGAGTTTTCGGATCAATAGCAATTTCTGTCTTATGCAATGGCTGTCCTTCTACCATCATGTATCCGCCACAAACTACTCTGTCTGTCGCAGGAAAACAAGGTGCCACAATAGCAATATATTCATCTCCTAAAAAATCTAACATAGCATCTGTTTCACTACCTAGATTCCCTCTTAAAGTACTATCTATTCTATGAGAGTACACTTTTGCATCATCACTAGCTAAAGCTTCACAAGCTTTATATATTCTATCATATGCTATTTCAGCTGATACACCTCTACTATTTGTTGGGTATACAACACAATCGCATTTATCCATTATTTCTGACTGAATTTCTTTTAAATTTAGCACTGTGTAAACCTCATAGTTCATCTTTTTTAACAGAACTCCTGTGGCATTACCACCAGTCAAATCATCAGCAATTACTATACATTCTGACATATTATAATCCTTTCTAATCTATTTAAACTTTATCTATACTTTTTATTATCAAAAATATCTTTAACTTTATAATATACTTCGTCAAATGAAGCTTGTCTTTTATCCCCTTTTAAAGTAGTGGCAATCTCCCATCTATTATTTTCTTTATCTGTTAAAAACAAAGTTTTTTTCTTATCTCCTGCTATACCAACTTCAAATTTTTTCATATCTTTTAAAACAAATATATTTAATCCATGAAGTTCTGATACAACATACTGATCACAAAGATACAATGAAAACTCCGGCATATTCATCAAACTATTTTTCATAGATTTATCAAAACTAGATGGATCTTTTATCTTTCCTATTTCAAGTTTTCTTTTTTCATAATTTTTTTTTGTTACAGTAAGCATGCAAACTCCCATAACTGTTAATAAAATAGTTGTTATAAATCGTACTTTAATAGATATAATGCCTACGATGATTAATACTAATCCAATTAGACAATTTAAATTATACTGTTTTTTATATTTGTTATTTAATTTTTCATAATTCATTTTTTTCTCCTAATAAATTAAATTAGACACAAACATTGTTATTATAACATAAGTGAAATATTTATGAAAAGATAAATTTTTAATTAACGATAAATAAACCTTAAATTTTCTTTGAATTATTTAATTTATCTATTTTTTTCTAGTGGATGGAGACTGCAATAGAATTTGCTTTTGCAATAATATCTTTTCAAAAAAAGCAATAACTTCTTTATAGTAACTAGCAAGATTCTTATTTTACTACACACTAAACCAAATATTACCAATTAGAAATAATTCTTATCACCACAACATATGGTCAAGCACAATCAACTCACATCTATAAAAAAAGAAAGTGCACAAAACACTTTCTTTAATTTCAATTTTAGATTATTACTAGTCTATTACTTCTGCTTTAACTTCTTCTAAAGCATCTCTTTTAGCTTTTTTCTTTGCCTTCCATTTTTCCTTTTCTCTCTTATGAGGATAAAATATTAAAGCAACTAAACAAAATACAGCTAGTCCTAAGAAAAATCCTCCAAATACATCAGATGCATAATGAACACCTAAATATATTCTTGATAGCCCTATTAATAAAGCTAAAACAACTAAGAAAAATGCTGCTATTCTTGCTTTCCACTTGTTGTCCATATTTTTACATAACAGATAAGCTATTAGGAAGAATACAGCTACAGCAGTTACGGTATGACCACTTGCATAAGAAAATCCGTCCTGCTCTATTAGCATATTTGCTGCATCAGGTCTTGGTCTTGCCATCTGTACCTTTACAATCTTATTTATTACAGTTGATAAGATAGCTGAAATTGTAACTGGAATACCATAAGTTTTTCTAGTTTTTTCAAAAGCTAAAAGAAGTAAGCATATAACTACAATAGATTGCCAATTTCCTATATATGTAATAAGCTCTGCTACTGTATTTAGTCCATCTGTTCTTAAACCCTGAATAAGTCCACCATAATAAGTATCAAAAAATGTAGTATTCCCATAAAATACAAGAGCTGTTACAGCTATAAATGTTATGATACCTGCCTCAAGGCCCCATAATTTATAATTGAACATAAAAAAATACACTCCGTTTCTCAAATTAATTTTATCTAACCATGTCATTATACCCTTTTATGTAGAAGTTCTCAACATAAATATGCTATAATCATATTATCATTTTATGTGAGGTGAAATTAATGAAAATTATAAGAAATATACCTGCAGCATTTACAATTTATTCAAATCTAAGATATTTAAACAAATATAAAAAAGAAATTGAAGATGCAAAACTTAAAAGTGACATTGAAAAAGAAAAAGAAAATATTCTTCTAGCTACAAGTACTTGGGGTAAAAAATTAGCAGAAAATGCAGGTATGAAAGTTACAGTATATGGTAGAGAAAATCTTCCTACAAAAGGTCCAATCGTATATATGGCAAATCATCAAGGATATGCTGATATAGTAGCTTTATGTGCTGCACTTGACACAGTTCAATTTGGTTATGTTGCTAAAAACAACCTAGAAAAAGTACCACTATATGGTAAATGGATTGATCGTATAAGAAGTGTTTTAATTGATAGAGGCCATCCTAGAGAAGCACTAAAAGCAATTTCTAAGGGAGTTTCATTAATAAAAGAAGGATACTCACTTCTTATATTTCCTGAAGGAACTAGAAGTCAAAGTAGTCAAATGGGAGAATTTAAACCTGGTGCTATGAAGCTTGCTACAAAACCTAAAGTACCTATTATCCCAATATCACTTGATGGCACATGGAAAATTTTCGAAGAGCATGGATGTTTAAAAAAGGGCGAAGTAAAAGTTATGGTCCATCCTGCTATAGAAACTAAAGATTTAACAAAAGAAGAAGAACGCCATCTAAGTAATAAAGTTTATCAAATTATTGAAGATGGAGTAAAAAAATTGAGAGCGCTATAAAACGCTCTCTTTTTTAATAAAAATTAATTAGTATCCAAGTCCTAAATTATTTTTAGTTCTCTTAACTACTTCTTTAGCAATGGTATCAGCCTTTTTAGCACCTTCATCTAAAATTTTAATAAGCTCATCAGAATATCTTATTTCTTCAAATCTTGCTTTAATAGGTGCAAGTCCATCTATAACAACCTGAACTAAATCCTTTTTAAAAGCCCCATATCCGCAGCCTTCATATTTCTTTTCAATATCTTCAATAGAAAGGTCAGAAAAAGCAGTATATATATTCATAAGATTACTGATGCCAGGCTTATTTTCCATATCAAATTTAACTACCCCATCAGAATCTGTAGTAGCCTTCATAATAGCTTTTTTAATCTTAGCTTCATCATCAAGCAAAGAAATACGGCTAAGTTCATTTTCAGCACTTTTGCTCATCTTCTTTGTAGGATCATCAAGAGCCATTATTTTAGCACCTTCTTTTAGATATCTACCTTCAGGCAATACAAAAGTTTTCCCATATTTGTTATTTATTCTATTACATAAATCTCTTGTCAATTCAATATGCTGTTTCTGGTCTATACCAACTGGAACAATATTTGTATCATATAGCAAAATATCTGCAGCCATTAAAACTGGATACATGAATAAACCTGTAGGTACAGATTCTTTACCCTTACCTTTATCCTTAAATTGAGTCATTCTTGAAAGTTCTCCTGTATATGAAGAACAAGTAAGAAGCCATGAAAGTTCAGCATGTCCTGGTACTTCAGACTGTACAAATACTATACTCTCTTCAGGATCTACACCAACTGCAAGATATAATGCAGCAACATCTAAAATATGACTTTTCAATTCTTCTGGATCTTGTGCTACTGTAATCGCATGCATATCAACAATACAGTAAATACATTCATTATCTTTCTGCAATTCTACAAACTGCTTCAATGCGCCTAAGTAATTTCCCAAATGAATGTTTCCTGTTGGCTGTACGCCAGAAAAAACTCTACCCATTTTGTTCCTCCTTAAAATTATATTGCTGCTTCTTCAGCAAATTTTTCAATTATCTTCTTTTCAGCTCTTGAAATAGTCATTTGAGACACACCAAGTGCCTTAGCTATTTCACTTTGGGATTTTTCTTCAACAAAACGTTTTTTGAAAATGTATCTGTTTGTACCTGTTAATTTTCTTAAAACATTTTCTATAATCTCATAATTTTCAACATCTTCAAAGCCTTTTTCATCTTTAGCAGTATACTTTTCAAACATAGATGATGCACCATCATCTCCATTTTCATCAAAAGTTTGATTTAATGACAATGCACCATAAGCTGCACTGCTTTCAATAGCTCTTAAAATAGTTTCTTCCTTTTCACCCATTCTTTCTGCAATTTCAGCCACAGTTGGCTTACGATTTAATTCTGTCATCAAATCATCTTTTACCTTAGGAATGGCAGATGAAAGCTCCTTCATATGTCTTGGCACCTTCACACTCCAACCTTTATCCCTAAAGTATTTTTTTATTTCTCCAAGTATTGTAGGTGTAGCAAAACTGCTAAATTCAAATCCTTTTTCAGGATTAAATCTTTCAACAGCATAAATCAAAGCCATCGCACCAACCTGATATAAATCATCATAATCAACACCTTTTCCTAGATACTTCTTAATCAAAATATCAACCATATATAAATGATCTTCTACCAGCTTATTTCTTAAATCAATGTCTTTACTTTCATAGTATTTTTCAAACATTTCTTTATTTAACATAAATTTTTCACCATAATTATTTTCTTAGTGCCATCATTTTCTTTTTCAATTTCAACTTGGTCCATAATACTTTTTATTATGGCTATGCCTAAATCTCCTTCACTTGGACAATCTAGGCAAATATGCTGTCCACATTTTTCAATACTATGTTCTCCTGTTGAAACTAAAGTTATTTTAAATTTATCTTTTAAAAATTCAATATTCATTTCATATGATGTACACCAACAATCATGGCCATGACACGTAATACTTTTACAAGCTTCAAAAACTGCTATTCCTATTTCGTCTACAGTATCAATATCAAATTTTGACAAATTAGCAGCAGCTATTGCAGCACTTTTACAAACCTGTATAAACTCCGGCCTTCCCGGAACAGTCATTTTTAATAAATTTGACATTCTCTCTCCTTATTTTTCTTCATGTATCACTTTAGCCATAGAAATGATGTTTGCATCTTCAGAAACTTTCATAATCTTTACACCTTGAGTTGCACGACTTAGCTCTGAAACATCTTTTGCGGCTATTCTAATTATAATACCGTCAGAATTTATTAATAAAATTTCATCATCTTCTTCAACTGTCATAGCTCCAATTAGCTCACCAGTCTTTGCAAATTTCTTTTTATCATATGTAAGTACGCCTTTGCCACCTCTATCTTGAACCTTGTATTCCTTAATAGGTGTTCTTTTACCAAACCCATTTTGAGTTACAACTAGAAGTTCATCTTCATCTTTAACTAGTGACATAGCTACTACTTCATCATCATCTTCAAGCTTGATGGCTCTAACTCCTCCAGCAGCTCTTCCCATAGGTCTTACATCTTTTTCATTAAATCTAATGCACTTGCCCTGCTTTGTAACTATTATTAGATCATCGTTTCCTGATGTCTGTTTAATATCGATTAGCTCATCTCCATCCTTAAGTTTGACAGCTATAATACCATTTTTTCTATTAGTATCAAACTGAGATAAAGCAGTCTTTTTAATAGTACCCTTTTTAGTAACACCCATCAAGAATCTATCTTCCTTAAATTCCTTAATCGGTATCACAGCATTAATTCTCTCTCTTTGTAGTAAATTCAAGAAGTTAACGGCTGGAGTACCTTTAGCTGTTCTTGTAGCCTCAGGAATTTCATAAGCCTTTATCTTATGAGCTTTACCAAAGTTTGTAAAGAACATTAAATAATCATGAGTTGATGTCATAATAAGGTCTTTTACAAAATCATTTTCGCGAGTTGTAAGTCCTGCAATACCCTTACCGCCTCTTTTTTGAGTCTTATATGTATCTGCAGGAATTCTCTTTAAATACCCTAGATGAGTAAGTGTAACAGCAACATTTTCCTCTTCGATTAAGTCTTCATCATCAAGCTCATCTACTGCTGCTATAATGCTAGTTCTTCTTTCATCTGCATACTTTTCTTTTATTTCAACAAGCTCGTCTTTAACAACACCCATAAGCATTTTTTCATCTGCAAGAAGTGAATTGTAATAAGCTATTTTTTCCATAAGCTCGTTATATTCATTTTCAAGTTTTTCTCTTTCTAGTCCTTGTAGTCTAGCAAGCCTCATATCTAATATAGCCTGAGATTGAATTTCAGAAAGATTAAATCTTTCCATAAGTTTGCCCTTAGCATCATTGTATGAAGATCTAATAATCTTAATAATTTCATCAATATTATCAAGAGCAATTCTTAAACCTTCTACAATATGAGCTCTAGCCTCAGCTTTATTTAAATCAAACTGAGTTCTTCTTGTCATAACATCCTTTTGATGTTTTAAGTACTCATGTAAAATATCGTATAAATTTAATACTTTCGGCTCACCATTTACAAGAGCAATCATAATCATGCTATAAGTATCTTGAAGCTGAGTATGTTTATATAATCTATTTAATGTAATCTGAGGATTTGCGTCTTTTTTAAGTTCTATTACAATACGCATACCATGTCTACTAGATTCATCTCTTATAGTTGAAATACCATCAATTTTCTTTTCTTTAACAAGCATAGCAATCTTTTCAATAAGTCTTGCCTTATTTACTTGGAATGGTATTTCAGTTACAACTATTTGCATTCTTCCGCGCTTTGTTTCTTCAATTTCAGTTTTTGAACGCACTGTAACTCTGCCTTGTCCAGTTCTATAAGCTTCTTTTGCTCCTGATTTTCCTAAAATCATAGCGCCTGTAGGAAAGTCAGGTCCCTTTACAATATTTATTAAATCTTCAACATCACAATCTTCATTGTCTATCATATAACAAGCAGCATCAATAACTTCTCCTAAATTATGAGGAGGAATTGATGTAGCCATACCTACAGCAATACCATTTGATCCATTTACTAATAAATTTGGAATTTTAGCAGGTAACACTGATGGTTCTTTTTCTTCTTCATCAAAGTTTGGCACAAAGTCTACAGTTTCTTTTTCTATGTCTCTTAACATCTGAAGTGCAAATGGCGTCATACGAGCTTCTGTATAACGCATAGCAGCAGCTCCATCACCATCTATAGAACCAAAGTTACCATGGCCATCTACCATCATATATCTTGTAGAAAAACTCTGAGCCATTCTTACCATGGCATCATAAATAGCTGAGTCACCATGTGGATGATATTTACCCATTACATCACCGACAATACGCGCTGATTTTTTATAAGGTTTATCAGGCGTAACGCCAAGCTGACTCATTCCGTATAAAATTCTTCTATGTACTGGCTTAAGTCCGTCTCTTACATCAGGAAGAGCTCTTCCAACAATAACACTCATGGCATAATCTATATATGATTTTTTCATTTCGCCATGAATCTCATGCTGTATCATTTTACTATCTTCTTTTAAAATATTTTGATCTGACATCTACAAAGCCCTCCTTTCTTAAATATCTAAGTTTTTAACGTACTTAGCGTTTTCTTCAATAAATTTCTTTCTTGGTGGAACTTTATCACCCATTAGCGTAGTGAATATTTCATCAGCTGCTGCCACATCATCTAAAGTAATCTGAATTAAAGTTCTATTATTGTAATCCATTGTTGTTTCCCAAAGCTGATTCTCATCCATTTCACCAAGACCCTTGTATCTTTGAATTGTAACTTTGCCTGGCTTATCAGCTAGCTTTGCAAGAAGCTTTTCCTGCTCTCTATCTGAGTAAGTATAATAGATTTCATTACCCTTTTTAACCTGAAATAGTGGCGGCTGAGCAGCATAAACATAGCCTCCTTCAATAAGAGGACGCATATATCTATAGAAAAATGTAAGTAGCAATGTTCTAATATGTGCTCCATCTACATCGGCATCGGTCATAATTATAATTTTATGATATCTCAATTTTGAAATATCAAAATCATCTCCGATATTACATCCAAAAGCAGTAATCATATTTTTTATTTCTTCACTATTTAAAATCTTATCTAGTCTTGCTTTTTCAACGTTTAATATTTTACCTCTAAGTGGCAAGATAGCTTGTCTTTTTCTATCTCTTCCGTTCTTAGCTGATCCACCCGCTGAATCCCCTTCGACTAGGAATATTTCTGATAATGATGGATCTTTTTCCTGACAGTCAGCTAGCTTACCTGGAAGTGAAAATCCTTCTAAGATATTATTTTTTCTAGTCATATCTCTAGCTTTTCTTGCAGCTTCTCTAGCTCTTGCTGCCTGAAGAGCTTTATTCATAATAATCTTAGCCTGAGTAGGATTTTCCTGTAAAAAAGCTGTGAAATACTCGTTTGTCTTTGATTCAACAAATCCCTTCATTTCACTATTTCCAAGCTTACCTTTAGTCTGACCTTCAAACTGCGGATTAGTTAATTTTACTGAAACTATTGCAGTTAATCCTTCTCTAACATCATCACCTGAAAGAGGTGCATCGTTTTCTTTTAAGAATTTATTTTTCTTAGCATAATCGTTAAATACTCTTGTCAATGCTGACTTAAATCCAGATAAATGATATCCACCATCAACTGTATTTATATTATTTGCATATGACATAATTAGCTCTGTATATCTATCTGTATACTGGAATGCCACTTCGACTTCCATATCGCCTTTTCCAGTCTTATCTTTTCCCTGTGCTTCAAAATAGATTATCTCATCATGAATAGTTTCTTTATTTTTATTCATAAACTCTACAAATTGTTTAATACCACCTTCAAAATGAAAATCTCTTTTAATTGGCTCTTCTAGTCTTTGGTCTGTTAATGTTATTCTAATACCCTTATTTAAAAATGCCATTTCTCTTAATCTATGTTCTAGGGTACTAAAATCAAATACAGTTTCTTCAAAAATATCTGGATCTGGCCAAAATATTGTTCTTGAACCTGTATCTGTTGCTGTTCCTATTTCGTGCATCTTTTCAACTGTCTTACCTTTTTCAAAAGCAAGAGCATAAATTTTACCATTTCTCTTAACCTGTACTTCCATGCGAGTTGAAAGAGCATTTACTACAGATGCACCTACACCATGAAGACCACCAGATACTTTGTATCCGCCGCCTCCAAACTTACCACCTGCATGAAGCACTGTATGAATAACTTCAACAGCTGGTATTTTTTCTTTTGGATGAATATCTACAGGCATACCTCTACCATCATCTTCTACCATGATAGAATTATCCTTCTGAATAGTTACATGTATATTTTTACAGTATCCAGCTAATGCTTCATCCACACTATTGTCTACTATTTCGTAAACTAAATGATGAAGACCTTTTTCTCCTGTTGAACCTATATACATACCAGGTCTTTTTCTAACAGGATCTAACCCTTCTAAAACTTGTATCTGTTCAGCACCATATTGCTGTTGATTTTTATTTTCATTTGCCATTGAAATACCACCTTTGTTTTGCAATAAAATACATTTTAGTATACCATAATACGCTCATTTTGTCTATTTAATGAGCGTACTTGATGTTTCCTATGTTATTTTACCTTTTTTTATATTTATTATTTTTCCATGAGGCATATTTTCTCTTACATCATCATTTAATTCGGTAGTTGTAAGAAAAATTTGCACATTTTTTAAAGAATTAACGAGAAATTTTTGTCTTTCATTATCTAGCTCACTCATAACATCATCAAGAAGCAAAATTGGACTTTCTTCTTTTTCTTCGATAATTAAATTTATTTCAGCAAGCTTAAGAGCAAGTGCTGCAGTTCGTTGCTGACCTTGTGATCCAAATTTTCTTGCATCAACTTTATTTATAATAACTTTTAAATCATCCTTATGAGGACCTCTTGATGTAGTTCTAAGGTGAATATCTTTTCCTTCACACTTTTTAAGAGCATTTAAAAAGTTTTCACAAATAGCTGAAACATCTTCCTCAACTGGTATATCTGAAACATATTTTATTTCTATTTCTTCCTTACCATTAGTTATTTTATTATGTATTTCTTGACTGATTAAATTTAATTTTTTAATAAAATTTACTCTTTCTTTTATTATATGAGAACCATAATTAGCTAACTGCATATTAAAAACTTCAAGCATTTTATTATCTATATTATTTTCTTTAAGATACGAATTTCGCTGAGACAATGTTTTTTTATAATTACTTAAATTATTATAATAACTTATTTTTAGCTGACACAATTCTCTATCAATAAAAGATCTTCTCTTTGAAGGATCTTCTTTTATAATTTTTAAATCCTCTGGTGAAAAAATTACAGTTAAAATATTTTCCATAAGCTGTGATATTTTTTTAATATTAACCCCGTCTACCTTAACGGCTTTTTTTCCCTCTTTACTTATGGCTATTTCAACAGTCTTATCTTCTTCGTATTTATAATAATCGGTTTTAATTCTGCACAAATCTGCATCAAATTTTATAGTTTCTTTATCTTTTGAAGTTCTAAAAGATTTCCCCATAGAAGAAATATATATTGATTCAATAAGATTTGTTTTGCCTTGAGCATTTTCACCTAAAATTATATTTACATTTCTATCAAATTCAACGTCTAATTCTTTATAATTTCTATAATTTTCAAGTTTTACTTTTTTTATATACATGTTCCTTATTAGTTTGATGTAATTCTTACTGGTAGTACTAAATATTCGTAATTATTTCCTTCAATAGGCTTTATTAAGCATGGTGTAACTGCAGTTTTAAATTCAAGCACTATTTCATCATCTTCAATTACCTTTAAAGCTTCAAGTAAATATTTAGAGTTAAAACCAATTTCTAAATCTTCTCCAACTTTTTCCATAATAATTTCTTCCTTAACAGTTCCTTCTTCAGATCTAGAAGTTATTGTAAGTAGATTTTCCTTAATTACACATTTTATAAGATTATTTTTACCTTCTTTAGCTAAAAGTGAAGCTCTTTCTATACCAGTTAATAAATCACTTCTGTCTATAATTACTCTAGTAGTATTATCAGATGCAAGAATCTCCTTATATTTAATAAATGCTCCATCTATTAATCTAACAACTATTTTAGTATTTTCAATTAATACTATAGCTTTTTTATTTCCTAATATAATCTCTACATCTTCATCACTTGAAGTTTCTAGCAAAATATTTCTAATATCTGAAAGTATTTTTCCTGGAATTATAATATTTCCAGATTTTTCATTTTTCATTTGTTCTCTACAAATAGCCATACGGAATCCATCTAAAGCAACCATATTAAAATTATTTTCTTCTAATTCTAATAATACACCTACAATAACTCCTTTATTTTCATCTGTAGCTGCAGAAAATGCAGTCTTTTTAATCATTGAAGTGAATATTTCTTTATTAAATGAAAGTCTTGACTGTACATCTTCTATAGTAGCTATATTTGGAAATTCATCAGCTGGCTGACCAACAATAGTAAATTCACTAGTAGCTGTCTTTATATTTAATGTAGTTTCATCTTTTAACTCCATAAAAATAGTTTCATTTGGTAGCCTTCTAATAATATCGTTAAATAGTTTTGAAGAAACTACTATACTTCCAGGTTCATCAACTACTGCATCTATAGTTTTTTCTATACTTATATCTAAGTCTGATGCACTAAAAGTTAATTTGTCATCTTGTGCCTGTATGAGAATGCCTTTTAATATTGGCATAGTTGTTCTCACTGTTACGGCTCTTGAAACTATCGCTAAGGTTTTAGATAGTACTTGCTGATTGCAATTAAATTTCATAAAACTTCCTCCGCTTTTGAGTAAAGGCTTTGCCTGCTAAAAATCCTCTTATTCTTAATATTATAAATAGTAGTATTAGTAGTAGGCGTTGTGAATTTGTGGAAAACTTATTAAAAGGTTTAAAAATACACAACCAAGCCTGTTGATAACTTGTGAATAACTCTATTTAGATTTTCCACAAAAGTGTGGATAAATTGCCTATAATTTAATTCTGCCTGTTATATCTTTAACAAAGGTTTTTGTACTTTCATTTGTTTTAAGTTCTTCTGATATTTTATCATAGGCATGTAAAACTGTAGTATGATCTTTACCTCCAAAAGCTTTACCTATCTTTGGTAGGGATAAATCTGTCATCTCTCTTGTAAGATACATAGCTATCTGTCTAGGATGAGCTATTTCTCTAGATCTTTTTTTACTTTCCAAATCTTTTATAGTTACATCAAAATATTTACAAACAGCTCTCTTAATAGCTTCTACATTGATGTTTTTTTCTTTTTCTGTAAAAATGTTTTTTAAGGTTTCCTTTGCAAATGCTGGTGTAATTTCCTTATTTAACATACGTGACATACTTACAAGGTTTGTAAATGCTCCTTCTAAGTCTCTAACATTAGATTGTACACGCTCTGCTATCATATTTAGTACTGCATCTAAGTTTTCATCTATAAATAGATGTTCGTGTTCAGCTTTGTTATACAAGATAGCCATTCTCGTTTCATAAGTAGGTCTTTTAATATCAGCTATGATGTTCCATCCAAACCTAGATCTTAGACGATCATCTAGACCAGTAAGTTCTTTTGGTGGTCTATCACTTGATATTACAATTTGCTTATTATTGTCATATAAAGAATTAAATGTATTAAATAATTCTTCCTGAATCTGATCTTTACCTTGAAAGAACTGAACGTCGTCTATTAAAAGAATATCTGCCTGTCTATATTTATCTCTAAAGTTATGAGTATTACGCGTTCTAATAGCTGTAATAATCTCATTTGTAAACATTTCGCTTGTTACATATAAAACTTTTTTTCCTACGTTATTATTTAATATATAACTACAAATAGCATGCATAAGATGTGTTTTACCTAAACCAGACTCCCCATATAAATATAGTGGATTGTATTTTGTTGCTGGATTTTCGGCAACTGACATAGATGCAGCGTGTGCATATTCATTATTAGGACCAACTACAAAGTTTTCAAAAGTATATGTGGGATTAATAATTAGCTCACTATCAAAATCCTCATTTATAGTAGATGTGGTGGAAACTTCTTGAGCTTTACCGGTAAATGAAAAATTATTATTAATCCCACCATTTAAATGAGTGTTACTAGTATTTCCTGTATGATTATTGATATTATTACCAATTGAAGGAGAATTAAAGCCACTATTAAATGGTATATTATTTTGAGCTGGTTCATTAAAATTACTTTGAGAAGTTGCTTTAGGCTTATCTATGTCATCTGCCAAAATTAAATTGATTTTATATGGCTTTTGCATGATAGCTTCAGTACATCCTTCTAGAAGATGCATATATCTGCTTGTTATTAGGTTAATTACGAATTGTTGGTCACACAATATATTGAGTATACCTGCATTTTCATCACAAGATATAAATTTTAAGGGTTTAAACCATGTTTTAAATGTGATGTCTGTGACCTCGGGTTCTAGTAATTGCAATATTGTTTGCCATTTTTGTTCGTACTCATTCATGATTATTATTCCTATCTCCTTTATAATAACTATATATATAATATCAACAAAGTTATCCACAGGCAAGTGGAAAAATTTATAGCATTTTTTAATAAATACACAGCTTTATCCACAGGTTGTTGATAAAGTTGTTAATAGTATTAACAGCAATACAAGATATAGGACTTTTTTGTTGAAAAAAATTTTTTTTACACAACTTAATAAAAATATAATTGATTTACTTTTGAAATTTATTGACTTTTGACTGTCAAAATATTATAATCATTAGGCATATGTACTCAAATTGAAATTTAGATTGAGACAAAAAACAATAATTTAAGGAGGTGTTTTATTATGAAGATGACTTATCAGCCAAAAACAAGACAGAGAAAAAAAGAACATGGTTTCAGAAAAAGAATGAAGACTAAGAGCGGTAGAAACATTCTTAAGAAGAGAAGAGCTAGAGGCAGAAAATCTCTAACAGCTTAAGGTAGTTATGCTTAAAGAAAATGTATTAAGCGGAAAACGCAATTTTGATATTGTCTATAAAAAAGGTAAATCAGTAGGACATAAATATGTTGTTGTTTTCTACAAAAAAAACAATCTTTCTCATAATAGGATTGGCTTTTTAGCAAGTAAAAAAGTTGGAAATGCTGTTATGAGAAATAGGGCAAGAAGATTAATGAAGGAAAGTGTCAGATTAATCGGTGATTTGGGATTTATTGGTTATGATATCATTTTTATTGCCCGAAATACAATTAATAATACTAAATGTGCCGATGTACAAAAATCAATTAAAGGCGCACTTAGAAAAACTGCAATGCTAAAAAATAGAAGGTGATAGTTTTGAAAAAAATAGCAATTCTATTGATAAGGGGATATCAGAAATTTATATCTCCGTTTTTACCAAAGAGCTGCAGATTTTATCCTACCTGTTCCCAATATTTTATTCAGGCACTTGAAAAATATGGGTTTTTTGAAGGTAGTTATTTGGGAATCAAAAGGATTTTAAGGTGTCATCCTTTTAATCCAGGAGGATATGATCCCGTACCTTAAACTAATCGGAGGAATTAATGAATACAATTATAGGAATATTTGCGAAGCCTCTTGCTTACTTATTGCTTGCTATCTATAATATCATTGGTAACTACGGTGTAACTCTAATTTTAGTAACAATACTTGTAAAGTGTTGCTTATATCCACTTTATATTAAGCAGATGAAATCTACTATTACTTCTGCTGGTATGCAGCAAAAAATGAGACAGCTGCAGCAAAAGTATGCTAATGATAGAGAAACTCTAAATATAAAACTAGCAGAGCTATACAAAGAAGAAGGATTTAATCCAGCAGGTGGATGTTTGCCTATGATCATCCAGATGCCTATTATCTTTGCATTGTTTGCGTTGCTAAGAAATCCAATGGCTTATATTTCAGAAGCCAATATGAATAATATGCTTTGGGCAGTTCATGAATCATTTTTATGGATTCCAGATCTAAGTCAGCCAGACAAATGGATCTTGCCTATTTTAGCGGGTGTAGCTACATTTATTGCGTTTACAATTTCACAGCAGAGCACAGCTGAAGCAGCTGGTGATATGGGTGGAATGATGAACATGATGAAGTATTTTTACCCTGTTATGATTGTACTAATGGGTAGAACATTCCCATCAGGACTAGCATTATATTGGTTCTTCGGTCAGTTCTTACAGATTTTCTTCAACTTACATATGAGAACTTTAAGAAGAAAATTAAGAGACGATAAGAAGAAGGGCAAAGCAAAGGGAGGTAAGAAATAATGGACTTTTCAGAAAAATGGGGAAAAGACGTTAAAACTGCCACTGAACTTGCTTTAAAAGATTTAAAATGTTCAATTGATGATGTAACAGTTACTGTTTTAGAAGAACCTTCTAAGGGTTTTTTAGGCATCGGATCAAAACTTGCTTTAGTAAGAGTTGAAAAGAAAATAGAGCCTAAAGAAAAAAATGCAGAAGAGTTAAAAACAGAAATAATCATCGAAAAAACTACTAATACAGATAGTAATTCATCTAAAAAAGTTAAATTTGACAGACCAGATGATCTTTTTGAAGTTAAGGAACATGCTGCAATTGACTTTTTAAGAGAAACTACAGAAAAGATGGGTTTAAAACTAAGCTTTAAAGCTTATGAAAATGATTCTAATGTATATGTAGATATTGAAGGTAAGGATGCTGGAACTATTATAGGAAAAAGAGGACAGACTCTTGATGCTATTCAGTATCTAACAAGTCTAGTTGTAAACAAGAAAAAGGAAGGCTACGTTAGGGTAGTTTTAGACGCAGAAAATTATAGAGCAAAAAGAGAAAAAACTTTAGAACAGTTAGCTAATCGTCTTGCAGATAAAGTTGTAAAAACTAGGAAAAATGTAAGACTAGAGCCTATGAATCCATATGAAAGAATGGTTATTCATGCTACACTTCAGAAGAACTCTAAGGTTACTACAAGAAGTGAAGGAGAAGAACCTTACAGAAGGGTTGTTATTGAACTAAAGTAATAATTTATGATGCCCGTGTATTCACGGGCATTTATTATATAAATGGTAGGTGATACTGATGGAATCAACAATTGCTGCTATTTCAACTGCTTATGGTGAAGGCGGTATTGGAATAATTAGAATTAGCGGAGAAAAATCAGAAGAAATATTAAATAAAATATTTAAATCTTCTTTTAATATAGAAAATAGAAAAATGACATACGGTAATATCATAGATCCTGATAATGGTGAAGTGATAGATGAAGTTTTAGTTGTTTTAATGAAGGCTCCACATACTTATACAAGAGAAGATGTGGTTGAAATTAATTGTCATGGTAGCATAGTATCTTTGAGAAAAACGCTAGATTTAGTGCTTCGTATGGGAGCTAGACTTGCTGAAAATGGTGAGTTCACAAAAAGGGCATTTCTTAATGGTAGATTAGATTTATCTCAGGCAGAAGCAGTTATAGATATTATAAGAGCTAAAACGGATAAATCTTTTAATGTTGCAATGGATCAGCTTGAGGGCAAGCTTAGCAAGGCGATTAAGGAAATTAGAAAGAAAATTTTAGATATATTGGTAAATATAACTGTAAATATAGATTATCCAGATGAGGATATCGAAGAGGTTATGTATGATGATTTAAATAAAGAATTATCGTCTATTAACGATGAAATCGAAATGATGATTTCATCTAGTAATACAGGAAAAATTTTAAACGAAGGACTAAAGGTTTCTATAATAGGTAAGCCAAATGTAGGCAAAAGTAGCCTTATGAATCAGCTTTTAAACGAAAATAGAGCTATTGTTACGGCTATTCCAGGCACTACTAGAGACACTATTGAGGAAAAAATAAGCATTAGAAATATTCCTATAGTGTTAACTGATACAGCTGGTATTAGAGAAACTGACGACCAGATTGAAAAAATAGGTATTGAAAAGAGTAAAGAAAGCTTTAATAAGGCTGATTTGGTTATTTTCGTTGTGGATATGTCTAAGGCTATAGAAGATGAAGATATTGAAATTGCTTCATATATTGGCGATCGTAAGACTATAGTTTTAGCCAATAAAATAGATTTAGAAAATAAAGTTACTATTGAGGAATTAAATAAATTAGTTCCAGGTGGTATAATTATAAAAACTTCTATGCAAGAGGGAATAGGAATAAAAGAGATTGAAAATGAAATTGAAAAACTTGTATATCAAGGGGATGTTAAGCAGGGCGAAAGTTTAATTGTAAATAATATTCGTCATCTTGATCTTCTTCGCAATACTAATCAGTCTCTAAAAGATGCTATAAATATGGTAAATCTTAATGAAGCTCTTGAGTTTATAGAGGTGGATGTTAATAAAGCCTATGAGGTTTTAGGTGAAATTATAGGTGAAACTGTAAATGATGATATTTTAAATGAAGTTTTTGCAAGATTTTGTTTGGGGAAATAGATAATGAGTTATAAAATGGGAAATTATGATGTCATAGTTGTAGGCGCAGGTCATGCTGGCTGTGAAGCTGCTCTTGCTTCTGCGAGAATGGGGAAAAGCACCGCACTTTTTGCTATTAATCTTGAGTCTATTGCTATGATGCCGTGTAATCCTTCTATTGGAGGAACTGGAAAGGGTCATCTAGTTAGAGAAATAGATGCTCTTGGCGGCGAAATGGGAATAAATATCGATAAGGCTTTTATTCAAAGTAAAATGCTTAACACTAGAAAAGGACCGGCTGTTCATTCTCTTAGATGTCAGGCAGATAAAGAGCTTTATCATAGAGAAATGAAAAAGACTCTTGAAAATACTAAAAATCTAGATATTAAGCAGGCTGAAATCGTAGACCTTATTATTGAAGATGGTAAAGTAACTGGCGTTGTTACTATGACTGGTGCTATTTATGAGGCTCAGGCAGTTATTTTAGCTACTGGTACTTTTTTAAGAGGTAAGATTTTTATAGGTGAGTCTTCATTTATGAGTGGTCCTAATGGACTTGCTCCATCAATTGCTCTTGCTGATAATTTAAAAAAATACGGTCTTACAACTAGAAGATTTAAGACTGGTACTCCTGCGAGAGTTTTAGCATCTTCGCTAAACTACGATGCTATGAAAGAAGAAAAGGGCGATGAAAAAATAGTGCCATTTTCCTTTATGAATGAAAATCTTAAAAAGGATCAGGTGTCTTGCTGGTTAACTTATACCAATGAAGAAACTCATGAGGTAATTAGAGAAAACTTTGGAAGATCAGCTTTATTTGGAGGAGAGATTGAGGGTATAGGTCCTAGATACTGTCCTTCTATTGAAGATAAGGTTAACAGATTTGCTGATAAAAAGAGACATCAGACATTTATTGAGCCAGAAGGTCTTGATACTGATGAAATGTATGTGCAGGGAATGAGTTCATCTTTACCAGAAGATGTGCAGTTAGCATTTTATAAAACTATTCCTGGCCTTGAAAATTTAAAAATTACAAGACCTGCTTATGCTATTGAATATGACTCTATAGATCCATTAACTCTTAAGATGAATCTTGAATCTAGAGTTATAGAAAATCTATTTTGTGCGGGACAGTTTAATGGAAGTTCAGGGTATGAAGAAGCGGCTGCTCAGGGATTAATGGCTGGAATAAATGCTGTTTTGAAAATTGATAAAAAAAATCCTTTTATTTTAGACAGAAGTGAGGCTTATATTGGCGTTCTAATCGACGATTTAGTGGTTAAAGGTACTAATGAGCCTTACAGAATTATGACCAGCAGAGCTGAATATAGACTGGTTTTAAGACAAGACAATGCAGATTTGCGTTTAACAGAGAAATCATATCAATTAGGATTGGCAACATCTGAAAGATATAACAAATATTTACAAAAAAAGAAGAGTGTTGAAGATGAAGTTAAACGTATGGAGGAAACTTTAGTTTATCCTAAGGATGTAAGTGATTTCTTAAATAAATATAACAGTACTCCTTTAAAAAACAGAACTACTTTAGCAGAACTTTTAAAGAGACCTGAAATCACATATGAAGCTTTAGCTGAAATTGATACTGATAGACCTTTTTTAAGTGAGCATGCTATTACTCAGTTAGAAGTACAGATTAAATATGAAGGTTATATAGGCAAACAGTTAGCCCAAATAGAGAAATTTAAAAAACTTGAAAATAAAAAGTTATCTCAGGATATTAATTATAGTCAAATTGATGGTCTTCGTATAGAAGCTCAGCAGAAACTAGATGAGCTAAAACCTGTTTCAGTTGGTCAAGCTTCTCGTATATCTGGAGTTTCTCCAGCAGATCTAAATGTACTTTTAATACATTTAGAAAAAAATAGGAGAAATATGAAAAATGATTAATTTAGATAGATTAGAGGATGCTTTAGAAAAATTAAATATCAATAGAAAAGTTGATTATGATAAATTCGAAAAATATATGATTGGAATATTAGAGTGGAATGAAAAAGTTAATTTAACTAATATTACTGATCATGATGAATTTATAGAAAAGCATTATATAGATAGTATAGTAATTGCTAATCAAGATGAATTTATAGAAGCTGATAAAATTATTGATGTGGGAACTGGTGGAGGATTTCCTGGAGTTCCTTTAGCAATATTATTTCCTGAAAAAAATTTTATATTACTTGATTCTTTAAATAAAAGACTGAAAATAATTAACCAGCTTACTAATGAAATTGGAATTAACAATGTAACTACTATTCATGGAAGAGCAGAAGAACTTGCAAAGAAACCTGAATTAAGAGAATCTTTTGATATGTGTTTATCAAGAGCTGTTGCTAACTTAACTAGTTTATCAGAACTTTGTATACCATTTGTAAAAAAGAATGGTACATTTATAGCATATAAAGGACCGGGAATTAATGAAGAATTAGAAAATGCCCAAAAGGCTATAGAAATATTAGGTGGAAGTATTTCTAAAATTGAAGATGTTAATATAAATAATAATATGGAACATAAATTATTGTTTATAAATAAAATAAAAAATACACCAAAAAAATATCCACGCAAACCAGGTGAACCCATTAGAAATCCAATAAAATAAGCTATATTAAAAAAGAGATGTTTCACGTGAAACATCTCTTTTTTTTATTTGTTACTAGAAATTGTAATTATATTAGTGTATAATTTTTGAAGTGACATGTGGATAGAATGAAAGAATAATTAGGAGGTTAATCCATGGGAAAGTCAATAGCAATTTTTAATCAAAAAGGTGGCGTAGGTAAAACTACTACAAATATTAATTTAGCAGCTTGTTTGGCTATTAAAGGAAAAAAAGTTTTAGTTCTAGATATAGATCCTCAGGGCAATACTACAAGTGGTCTTGGGATAGATAAGAGAAATCTTGAATATTCCACTTATGATCTTTTAACTGAGGATGATATAGATACAAAAAAAGCAATATTAAATACTTCAACTAAAGGGTTAGATATTATACCTGCAAGTGTAAGTTTAGCTGGAGCTGAAGTGGAGTTAGTTAGTGTAAAGGGCAGAGAAAAGAAATTAAAAAATGCTTTAGCAAAAGTCAAAAAAGATTATGATTATATCTTTATTGATTGCCCACCATCACTTGGATTATTAACAATTAACTCACTTACTGCAGTTGACTCTGTTCTTATTCCAATCCAATGTGAATTTTATGCACTAGAAGGTGTAGCGCAGCTTATGAGTACTATTGATATAGTTAAGAAAAATTTAAACAGTAAGCTTAAAATTGAAGGTGTAATTTTAAGTATGTTTGATGGTAGAACTAACTTATCAATTCAGGTAGTTGAAGAAGTTAAAAAGTATTTTAAAGAAAAAGTATATACTACTGTAATCCCTAGAAATGTGAGATTAGCAGAGGCACCAAGCTATGGACTACCTATTGCAGAATACGATCCAAAGTCATCAGGAGCAGAAGCATATAGAGAATTTGCAGAAGAATTTCTAAATAACGAGGGAGAAAAATAATGGCAACACGTAAAAAAGGATTAGGTAGAGGATTAGATTCATTAATTATTAATACTGATGTATCCATAGAAGAAACTAAGGAAGATAAGAGTATAGAAGGCCTTACAAGGCTAAATATCAATAATATAAAGCCTAATGAAAATCAGCCTCGAAAGACTTTTGATCCAGAAAAAATAGAAGATCTTGCAAATTCAATTAGAGAGCATGGAGTTATTCAACCTATTGTAGTTCGTAAGGTTAAGGATGGCTATGAGATTGTTGCTGGGGAAAGAAGATGGAGAGCTGCAAGAAAAGCTGAACTTACTGAAGTACCATGTATTGTCAGAGAACTTACTGATGAACAAAACATGCTATTTGCTATTATTGAAAATATGCAGAGAGAAGATTTAAATCCTATTGAAGAAGCAGAAGGCTTGGAAAAAATGATTACATCATTTGGTATGACTCAGGCGGATATTTCTAAAAGTGTAGGCAAAAGTAGACCTTATATTACTAATTCTCTGAGATTGCTTAAACTTCCTGAAGAAATTAAAAGTATGATGTCAGATGGCCTTCTTACAACAGGTCATGGTAGGGCACTTATTAATGTGGAAGATGAAGAAAAGCAAATAGAAATTGCTAAGAAGGTTATAAAAGAGGGTTTATCTGTAAGAAAAATTGAAGAATTAGCAAATGAAAAGAAAAAAAAGAAAAGGGGTAAACCAGCAAAGAGAGCACCTAAAAGCCCTGATTTATTATTGATTGAAAGAGAATTAAAAGGAATTTTTGGAACTAAAGTAAATCTTAATATGACAGGTGATAAGGGAACTATAGAAATAGAATGCTATAGTAAAGACGAAGCTGAAAGAATTATAGAAATGCTAAAAAGCTTGTAAATAAGCCATTATTAAAGGAGTTTCATGTGAAACAATTTCAAAAAAGATTAAATAATTTATTAAATGAAGTAATTATTGAAGCTAATTCAATAGATATACCTATATCTAACAATATTAATCCTTTAGTATTTATTAATAAGAGGGCTAAGAGCAGGTTTGGTGCATGTAAAAGTGAAAATATAAATAATAAAAAGCACTTCAAAATTGAAATTAGAAGTGCTTTATATATTTGTGATGATTTTAAAATAAAGGAAGTATTAGCTCATGAAGTACTCCATACATGCAAAGGGTGCCAAAATCACGGTAATACCTGGAAAAAATATGCTAAAATGATGAATAATAAGTATGGATATAATATAAAAAGAGTAGCAAATAATAGTTACTATGATTTAGATAATACTAATATTGCTTATAAGTATAAAATAGTATGTAATAGTTGTGGTAATGAAATATATAGACAAAAAAAGAGTAAAGTTATTGCAAATATAAAAAATTATAGATGTAAATGTGGTGGAACTTTAAGAGTTGAAATTTTATAGAGGTGAATAATGAAAATTGTAGATATGAAGATAAAAGAATATATGGATATTCTTAAAACCGATGAACCAGCACCAGGTGGTGGTAGTGTAAGTGGTGTAACTGCAGCTCAAGGAATAGCATTGACTTTGATGGTTTTAGAACTGACAATAGGCAAAGAAAAGTATAAAGAATATGAGGAAAAAAATATTGAAATTAGAGGAGAATGTATAAAGCTATATAATGAGTTGTTAAATGCTGCAGATGCAGATAAAGAAGCTTTTATTAAATTATCTAAAGGATATAAACTTCCTAAAAGTACTGATGAAGAAAAACAAAATAGAAAAGAAGTTATAGGGAAACTGTCACTTGCAGCTACAAAGGCACCGTTTGAAGTAATTATAAAATCATATGATGCCTTAAAATTAACTGAAAAAATTGTTGGAAAATCAAATAAAATGGCATCTAGTGACCTAGGTGTTGCAGCAGCTTGTTTAGAAGCAGCAGCTAAAAGTGCATGGTTAAATGTGAAGATAAACTTACCTTATTTGATAGATGAAGATTATAAAACAAGATTTGAAAAAGAAGGTAAAGATACATTAGATAAGATAAAAAAACTATCAAAACAGATTTATGAGGAAGTAAAAGGAGCATTATGATGGCAAAGATAATCGAAAGTATCCCTAATATAAGTGAAGGAAGAAACTTAGCAATAGTTGAGCAAATAGTAGATCAGGTTAGAAATACACCTGGGTGCATACTAATGGACTATAGTTCTGATGAAAATCACAATAGATCAGTAATTACATATATGGGTAGTCCTGATGCTGTAGAAGAAGCAAGTGTTAAAATAGCTGTTAAAGCAGCCCAATTAATAAACTTAAATGATCATAAAGGTGAACATCCGAGAATGGGTGCTGTAGACGTTATGCCATTTGTGCCTTTAGTTGATACTGATATGGAAGAGTGCATAGAATTATCAAAAAGAGTAGGGGAAAAAGTAGCAAAGGAAGCAAAAATACCAGTATTTTTATATGAAAAATCAGCGACAAAAGAAAACTGCAAAAACCTTGCAAATATAAGAAAAGGTGGATTTGAAGGTATGCAGTTAAAAATTGATAGTGGTGAGTTTACTCCTGATTTTGGAGGTAAAAAAATAAATAAAAATGCAGGTGTAGTTGCAATTGGGGCTAGAAAACCGCTAATTGCATATAACGTTCAGTTAGACACATCAAACGTTGAAATTGCAAAGAAAATTAGCAGTGTAATAAGGGAATCTAATGGTGGTTTGCCTTGCGTTAAAGCTATTGGAATAATGCTTGAAAGTAAAAATATAGCACAGGTTTCTATGAATTTAACAGACTACACTGTAACACCTCCTCATGTTGCAGTTGAAAAAATAAAAGAAGAAGCAGCTAAATTAGGAGTTAAAGTTATAGGAACAGAATTAATAGGATTGATGCCAATGAGAGCTTTAATAAAAGCAGGGGCATATTATCTTAAGATAGATGATTTTGATGAAAAGACAAAAGTAATAGAAGAGTATTTATTATAGTTTAAAAGTAGTTATAAGCTCTTTGTTGAATAAAAATAGTAAAAGTGTTATCATATAAAGGTAACATGCCTCCGTAGCTCAGGGGATAGAGCGTCGGTTTCCTAAACCGTGCGACGGATGTTCGAATCATCTCGGGGGTACCATTAAAAAAACCGCTAAATCCTTGGATTTTCAAGGACTAGGCGGTTTTTTAATTACATGATATTATTAACAATAATGTAAATATATGTTATTTTATCTCGCTGTTTCCGCTAGTTATGGTTGCACCCATGGTTGCACCCTTTAGCTTTTGAGCAGCAGAAATAATATCATCATTTTGTATATGAGTGTATATATTTGCAATGAAATTTTAAAATGATAATATTAATGAAATAAAAAAAATTGTAACCTAATATGATTTCAAGTGTTATATAAGTAGGGAGGAGGAAAAATGAATAGCGAACTGTTAAAGCAAATATATATTCTTTATAATAGAGAAATATATTTATATATTGTAAGTATTTGTAAATCAAAAGAAATTGCACAAGACTTAATGCAAGAAACATTTGTAAAAGCAATTTTATCTTTAACTGATAGCCACAAAAATATCAGAGCTTGGCTTTATATCGTTGCAAGAAATCTAACCTATAATTACTTGAGAAAACATAAAAAAGAAATAATAGATTATGAAATAGTAGTTGAAGATTATTTTGAACCTATGGAAGCAATAATAGAAAATGAAAATAAAAGAATTTTGTATAAATGTTTGTCAAAAATTAATAGAAAAACAAGAGAAGTATTGACATTACAGTACTTAAATGGGCTATCAATAAGTGAAATATCAGATATTTTAGAATTGAGCCAACAAAATGTAAAAGTTATTTCACACAGAGGTAGAAGAAAAATAAGAAAGATGATGGAGGAGGAAGGTTATGAAATATAGAGAATTATTGAGGCTTTATAAAACGGGGCAAATATCAGATGATATAAAGAAAGAAGTAGAAAGAGAAATTGAAAAACATGAAGCTATAGATGAATATTTATGTGATAAAGATGATATAATAGATGAAATTGTGAGTTTTAATGAACCGCAATTAGATGATAATATAAAAGAAAATGATAAAGACTTGTCTATAGAAATAAATAAGTCAATAAAAAAAGCATTTAGAAAAATGGGTATAATAGTGGCAGTAACCGTTTTAGTAATATTATTAATTATAGAAACAGTATTGCCACGAGCAACAAATATTTTTTGGTATAATCCGTCAAAAAATATAAACAATGATGGTAGAGAAAAAATATCTTTAGATATGAGCATTTATACAGATTTATGTATGCCAAATAATTTATATAATGATGGCTATGCAAAGGCTGAAGGATATGGTAAATATACATTTACATTAGTGAAAAATATATTTGATGAAGATAAATCACAACAGATAGCAGGAGAAATTATAAGAAATAAGCTTATTTTATATAATCCTCAACAATTCAAATTACCAATTGGTAATGCATTTGCATGGAGATACTATACAGGGCTAAATAAAAATAAATCTTTAAATGAACAAATAAAAATAATAAAAGATGATATATGTATGGATGAAAACTTAGAATCTTTAAAAGATGAAGAAAAATATAGGGCATATGTATCATTTAATAAAATACTTGGATATAAACAAGCATATAAATTTGCAAAGAAAAATGTAAAAGATGGAGAAGTTTGGTTAGCTATTGATTGTGGAGATGATTTTTATATAGATAATCTTACTAATATAGGAATGTCACTTGCTTTTGCAGGTAGTGTAGAATATGGAGAAATCAAAGGCTATCCAATGCTTACCGGTGAAACAAAAGATAAACCAAATAAAGAGGAAAATCTTAAAGATGAAAAGTTTGCAAAAGGACATTTTTTAAGTATGATGAAATATATTAAAGATCAAAAGAAATTTAGAACAGCTTTAGGATCATATGGAAGAATTCATGATATAAGTGATAAAAATTTCGATGAAGGAATAAAATATATAGATAAAAATGGTTTAAAATCATATGGTATGAGTATATATACAACAAAGGAAAAATTGATAGAGTTATCAAAAAATAATATGATATTTAATATAATGATAGAATATTAATTATAGAAAGTTTAAATAATATAAATTGTGGTATAATAAAGTAACTTAGTAAAAAAATTCATATAAATACATATGAATAAGGAGGAACAAAATGGCTATTAATATTACAAAAGATAACTTCGAATTAGAAGTTTTAAAATCAGATAAACCTGTTTTAGTGGACTTTTGGGCAGCTTGGTGTGGACCATGCAAAATGCTATCACCAGTTATCGATGAAATATCATCAGAAAGAGAAGATTTAAAAGTTTGCAAAATCAATATTGATGAGCAACCTGAACTAGCACAGCAGTTTGCAGTAATGAGCATTCCTACATTGCTAGTATTCAAAAATGGTGAAGTTACTAATAAGACAATAGGATTGCAGTCAAAAGATGCAATTTTATCCCTATTATAAAGAGGTACAAAAAAGATGGCAAAGAATACTTTGTTAATTAATGGAAAATTCTATACTAAGGAATCTGTTTTTACAGGTTCCTTGTTTTGCTGTGATGGCATAATAGAAGCAATAGTAAATGAAATTGAAAGTGAAAAGTATAAAGAAAAAGCCGATGAAATAATTGATCTAAAGGGAAGATTTGGATATCCTGATTTTTCAGGCTTTATAGAAGAAATAGAATATGATTGCACAGAAGGCGGCGATGAAATGCTAAATATATATGATAAAAAAATGGCTAAAAAAGTACTTAGTGAAGAATATGATATGTACTTAGAAAAGGGCCATAAAGCAAACATCGCATTATATGATATTGATCTTATAAAAAATACTGATATACAAAAGAGTCCACCAGCTAGAGCTTTGATTGTAAATGGTGAGTTATTTTATGATGAAGATGAATATGCTGAAGAACAGTATTTTTGGTTAATGTCAGCACAGCAATTTTAAAATTAATAAAAAAAATGACCTTTTGTACCGACCCCTAAAAGTTAGACCAAAAAAATCTAACGATTAGGAGGTCGGTA
>SAMEA3387475__coassemble_1050_pt1 | contig 76705 bp, 79 predicted proteins | sample SAMEA3387475__metabat2_high_PE_008 | metagenome-assembled genome bin SAMEA3387475 (sample SAMEA3387475) | Felis catus | biome: Faeces | place: United Kingdom | collected 2012
AATAAATATATCTTATAGTTAAAATGAAGAAAAGAGGATAACATGTTAGATTTTAGAGTTGACACTTTTTTAAACGCTTGTAAAACTTTAAACTTTACTAAAACTGCAGAAGAACTATGTATAACTCAACCAGCTGTCTCACAACATATAAAATACATAGAAAACTATTATGGAATTAAGCTATTTTACTTCATAGGAAAAAAGATGTATCTAACAAAAGAAGGTGAATTACTTCAAAATGCCCTAACCACCATTTCTCTTGACGAAGAACATTTGAAATCAGCATTACAAAAATCCAATAGTGAAAATACAAAGCTAAAATTTGGAGTCACTCTTACAGTAGGTGAATATATCATTGCTAAACCTTTAGCTAAACTATTAAATAGTTATAAAGCCATAAATCTGTCAATGAAAGTTTCAAACACTGAAAATCTCCTAAAAGATCTAAATTCCGGAATTATTGATTTTGCCATAGTTGAAGGATATTTTTCTCAAAAAGAGTACGACTATATGATATACAGCAGAGAAAAATTTATAGGAGCATGCTCACCTATCAGTAAATTTGCCTGTGGTAATTACTCTATTGAAGAATTGTTTAAAGAAACTATAATAACTCGTGAACTAGGCTCTGGGACTAGAGAAATCTTACAACGCTCTTTAGAAGATCGAAATTTTACTATTGATGATTTTTTAAATATAATGGAAGTAAGTAATTTAAATGCTATAAAAGAACTTGTAAAAAACAATTGTGGTATTACTTTTATGTATGAGGCCGCCTTAAAAGAAGCCATTGATAAAAAAGAACTAAGTAAAATAAACACAGTAGATTTTGATATATCTCATAACATAACTTTTATTTGGCGCAAAGACAGCTTGTTTGCTAATAACTATATTGAAATCTATAATAAGTTAAAAAACTTTTCATAAACACTATATAAAAAAGACATTTCGCTTATTTATAAGTGAAATGTCTTTTAATTTTTTTATCTAACCAATAGCTTTTTAATACCTTCTTCAAGGCCTCCTAATGATAACTCAAACATATCAAATTCATCACGAATAGCATTTATTGTATATGAACCCCAAGCGAAATTCCATCTCTTTTTAGAGATTGGATTTAACCAAATTTTCTTTTTAAACTTCTTGTCAAGTTTTCTAAGCCAAGCTATACCCGGTTCGCTGTTATAAAGCCTAATATCATTAATACCACCGACACTTAAAAGCTCATAAGGAGCCATCGCACCATCGCCAACAAAAATGACCTTATACTCACTATCAAACTTTTTCATTAGCCATTCTGTATCAACCCAATCACCATATTCGCATGTTGGATTTTTATATAAATGATCATATATACAGTTATGAAAATAATAAACCTGCAAATCTTTAAAATGATTTGACTTACGAAGAGCCTGAAATAATGTATTACAAAGATCACTGTAACGTCTCATAGAACCATCACTATCCATAAGTAATAACACCTTGACAGTATTTTTTCTAGGCTTTTCATAGACTAATGAAAGCATACCTGCATTGTCACCTGTTGCTTTTACAGTGGCCTCTACATCAAGTTCTGTTTTAGCTGTGTCAACCCTTGTAGAATACTGACGCAACCTTCTAAAGGCAACCTGAAAATCCCTTGAATCAAGTTCATGATCTTCTCTAAAATCTATAAATCTTCTGTCGCTGGCAATTTTAACTGCTGACTGATGTCTGCTCTGTCCGCCGATTCTTATGCCCTGAGGGTTATAACCACCTCTGCCAAATGGAGAAGTTCCGCCTGTGCCTATCCATCTGTTGCCGCCGTGGTGTTCTTCATTTTGCTCTTCAAGACGCTTTTGAAATAACTTTAGTAGCTCTGAAATACTCATTTCCTCAAAGTCCATAGCAGGAATGTCATCTAGCGCTCTTTCAAGTTCGCCGTTTTGCAGCCATTGCCATACTTCCTCAGGTAATTCTTCAAATTCCTTAATATTTTGGAAATACAAAGCAAATACTTTATCTAAAGTATCGTAGTCAGCTTCGCTTTTTACTAAAATGCATCTGCATAAATGATAAAAGCCTGTTAATGTGGAATTACCAAGATCCTTTTCTAAGGCTTCCATCAACGTCATCCATTCTTGCAAAGAGACCTTTAGACCGTATGAGCGCAATAAACTAAAAAATCCTAAAAACATCTCTTACCACTTTCTGTTAAATCTATATCCTGATTTTTCTTTAATAATACACCGATAAATGGAATTCTGTGCTGAAGCACTTTAGGATCTATGCCGCTGATCATAAGAGCCTGAATCCAGTCTAAAAGTTCTGATGTGCTTGGCTTCTTTTGTAGGTCTCTTACATTTCTCAACTTGTAAAATGCCTCTGTTGCATTATCGCAAAGTTTCTGATCAATATCTTTAAAATGTACCTTAATAATCTCCTCCATCTTACCAATTGAAGGAAACTCAATATAATGAAAAATACATCTTCTTAAAAATGCATCTGGAAGTTCTTTTTCTGCATTTGATGTAATAATAACGATCGGTCTATGTTTAGTTTTAATAGTTTCCTTAGTTTCATTAATATAAAATTCCATCTTGTCTAGTTCCCATAATAGGTCATTTGGGAATTCCAAGTCTGCCTTATCGATTTCGTCAATAAGTAAAACTACCTGCTTATCAGATGCAAATGCCTCACCTAATTTTCCTAGCTTAATGTACTGTTTAATATCACCAACATCGCCTTCTCCAAACTGTGAGTCATAAAGTCTTTGTACTGTATCGTAAACATAAAGACCTTCTTGCGCTTTAGTTGTAGATTTGATGCTCCAAACTAAAAGATCCATATCTAGTGATTCGGCGATAGCTTCTGCAAGCATAGTCTTACCAGTACCCGGCTCTCCCTTAATAAGCAATGGCTTTTCTAGTGCTATTGCAACGTTTACTGCGTTTTGCAGTTCTTCTGTTACAACGTATTTATCATTTCCTACAAACTTCTTCATTAGTTCCTCCTTAAATTACAATCCTAAAAATAATGGTACAAATATAGGTACTGCAGCACTTAAAGTTATACCTGATATAAATGAATATATGGCGACTTCAGCGCTTGTGGATTTTTCAACTATAGGCAAACAAACATCCATTGCTGCCGCCCCTGGAAGTCCTACAGTTTCTATATAGCCAATATATTTTGCAACAATTGGTATAGTGACAATACCAAATAATTCCCTTAAAACATTATGTAAAAAAGACATAGCTGATAATGATCCACTATATGGGTCTATTATTAGCGGAGCCAGCGAATACCAGCCGAAGCCAGAACCTACAGCAAGAGCCTCATTTAGCTGTATCGGTAAAAACATTCCCGCGAAAGCTGCCCCTGCAAAAGTGCCGACAATGGCCGCCACAGGAAACATTAAAATCCTCGCCCCTGCCTTTTTCAAATTTTTCATTACCGTTCCCTGGATGCCTATATCTAAACCTACAAAGAATAAAAGACCACAAAGACCAGCAATTATAATATATTCAGAAATAGGTAAAAAGCTCTCTGGCAAAATAAAATACCCAAGCAAACCTCCGCCTACTACTGATCCAATAACTATTTTAGTCATTTTCACGTACCCCCTTTTTGTTAAACTTAAGTAGTTTACGTGTTATAAAAATGGCAACTACGCTGCCTGCCATACAGCATATTGTCAAAACAAAGGCTGAAATACCAATGCTTCCCAGTGAGGATACAACTTCCTTATTTGCTCCAAGTCTGCATCCCATAGTAACAAGTAAGATTATTAGTAATGCTGTCTGTGCTTTTCCTGACCAGCTGAGGGTCTTTTCTTCTTTTCGCAGCTTGTTTCCAACAAAACCTCCTATGATGCAAAACATAATATAAACTAGCAACAGCTTCATAGCTTTAGTCCCTCCTCTTATATTTTAACAACTCATCTTTTATTTCTTTTGATACTCTATATGACTCTCTTATTTTTTGTATAGCTTTGTTATGTGTTACTAAATCTAGCTGATTATTTTTTATTATCTCAAATGTCAAGTCCTGATATTTTACAAAAGCTACAGATACTGCCCATGCCACTGCCATCATAGCATAGTAATCATCTGTTTTTACTTTTGTAAGTTTTTCTAGTGCCTCTTTTATATACTTGTCATTTAGATAATAGTTCATAAGCATTACTACTCCAAATCTTATGTAGTATTCCCTTGTGTCTTCTAAATATTTTTGTATCAATTCCCAAGTTTCTTCTTGGTATATATTTGCTATTTTCATGGTGCTGCAAGCCCCATCGCACACTGACCAGTTGTCTATTAATGGCACAAATGCCTCTACAAGGTTTTTCCAGCTTTCAAATTCTTGTTTTTTATAGCCTATCATGTAGGCCAGTAAGAGCTTTTCTTCATAAAAAAGCTGATCTTTTGTAGTTAACAAATCAGCTATATCCACCTTTTCTTTTAGCAAAGTTTTAGCAAACTTTCGAATCATGGGAATCCTCACTCCTATGATTTTATCTTCCCTTATATTAGGAATAAGTTTTATGTTAAACTCACGGTATTTTTCATCTTTAAGTTCATAAAGTTCATTTAAAATCTTTTCTCTTCTCATCAATTCTTTTTCTTTCTATTTTTAAATCCCGTTATAACAAAAACTCCAGTAACTATAAGGATGCCGATTACTATTATTCCTTTTAGTAACGGTGATGTTCCTCCTGTTTTGGCCAATACGAAATTTAATATAACTAATACTAATATAGCAATAAATACTAAGTAATTTTTATTCATTTATTTCTCTCCTTTACACTATTTTTAATTATATCATAAGGGTAATCTTTTACAATATAACGACTTATATTAGCTATGGAAATTTTCATGATTTTATAGTATACTATAGTATATTCGGGAGACTAGCTCAATTGGATAGAGTCGCAGACTTCGAATCTGTTTGTTGGGGGTTCGAGTCCCTCGTCTCTCACCACATGGCCGTTGAAACTTCAACGGTCTTTTCATTTTATAAAATATTTTGGTGCCACTTTGATGCCAATTATTTAATTTCAATACATAAAACAAAAAGGCCCTACTATATAGGGTCTTTTTTATGTATTGACTATTTGTTTGCCAAGTCCTGCTTTATTAGTTCTCTGATGTAATTTGTACGGTTCTCGACACTTTCAAGCTTTGCAATAACTTCTGCATCTTTCGTTTTGTTTAGGTATATAGCAAATTGTCTCAAGTTTTCTTTATCCCACTTTTTATTTGCTTTTTTTCTTGATTCACTTAATGCCATTTTACATAGACCTCCTTTTCTTACCATGTGATAACTTTAAACAGTAAATAAAATATACCGATGCAAAGCAATGTTTCATAACATAATCTTAAAATTAATTTAATCATCTTGTTTTTTGTTGGAAGATTTAGTATACTACCAGTAGGCATTAAGCCTACTAGCAATATACATTTTCGGTTTAACCGATTAAAATCATTAGTGCTTTGATTGTGCTGGCTAACACGATAATCTCAAAACCTAATGTTCTTAAAAGTCTTATCAATTCGATAAGGCTTTTTATTATGTTTTTTAAATCTTCCAAATTGACCTCCTTTAACTTACAATTATATTATACACCCAAACGGGTACAATATCAATACTTTTTTACCAATTAATTTACAAATATTTCAATATTTTTACATTTATTTTCTAATAAAAAAAGCACACCTCTAAAGATGTGTGTACAAATCATCTTGATATATCTCTCCTGATGAGTTCCTTAATATAACCTTGTTTGTTTCCAACTTCTTCTAACTTCTGCAATATGTCTGCATCTGTTACTATATTAAGCTTTAATCGGATTTGTTTAGTGTTCTTAGCATCATATTTTGCCTGTGCCTTATTTTGTGAGTTTTTCATGTTTATACCTCTTCAATTAAAATATACTTTTACAAATGATATACAATAGTCCTACAAGTATTACCACATTTACTGCTAATTTTAAAATTTCTTTTTTCATATTGCTTTTTAGTTGGATCTATTTTATATTGTCAGTAGGATATATGGTTCATATCCTACCCATAATTAATTAAATGAACAAGCTTATTAAATACTTAATTAGATTTGCTAAGATTGCTATATTAAGTAATAACTTGTTTACTTGGCTCAACATTTTGTTGAGCTTTTTATTTGCTTTCCAACCTTTTCTCCTTTATTATTTTAATCTTAACTATAACCAATATTGATAACACGACTGCTATACTTGATAGTATTAATAAAAATATTTTCATAGTTCTCCATTCATCAACTTAAATTCAAGTTCTTCTTGTTCTCTGAAAATGCGGTCATGCTCTTTAAATGCTTCCACAATTTCTTGAGGAGCATCTTTTCGCAGTTCTCTACCATCAAGCCACGGCAATATTAAATCAAAAAGTTTTTGTCTTTCTTCATTTGGTGGAATTGTCATTTTTTTCTCCTTTTAATTAATAAATTATTTACTACTTTTTATTAATCTAATTAATTTGTATTACTTCAACTATCTCATCAATAGGTAAGCCATACCATACTTTGCCAGTCCATAGTTCTATCTCCATTTTCCCTGATGAAGTATCAAATTCGCTTTATGTATTTGTGATAAATCCTATAAAATGTTTTCCATCTTCAAGTTTTACTACAACCTTTTTTCTATAAGCCTCGTCTATATACGGAAGTATTTCTTTTATTCTCATTACTTCATACCCCTTTTGCTTGTATAAACCATTTTCATATATATAATCTCAGACTAAGATAACACAAGTATTACAATATATTGACATTTAAATAATAATAAATTATCCTAGTTATAAAGCTCCTCTGCTAATTGGCGGGGGGCTCTTTTAATGTCTAAACATTTATTTTATAAGAGCATTTCTAATTATCATCTAACTATATAAAATTGTATTGTGTAAATCATATAGTTTGCGACCATATTCTGTACAATTTTGTTGTTCTTTATCCATCCCATAGCAAGCAACATTTTCGTTTAAAATTATTAACAATAAATTAACATCATCAGTTTCAAATTTTAAATTTTTCCATATTTTCCCTTCTTTACTATCTTATTAACTAAACATACTCAAACTTTGATACTTTTTCTCATTACATCTAGCTCTTTGTAATCTTGTAAAAAATATATACAGAAAGTAAAAAAGTTACTACTGATATAGTCAATGAAAATGTATCCATAACCATTCTCCTTTCTACTTAATTAGTCAAAAAACGTAAGCATATACAAAAATAGCACCTACATGAGATGCTATTTATGAAAACTATTTAATTACTCCTGTGGAAGCATTGCCATAAGCTTAGCGGCAATTGTTTCTAACCAGTTTCCTTCAAATCTTTCGATTTCACCAGCATCACATAGTTCAGCTAGTTTAGGAGTTACAGGAATTTTACCTAATACTTCAATGCCCTTTTCCTTAGCTAATTCATCAATATGACTGTCGCCAAATACATTGATCTTCTTTCCACAATCTGGGCACTCTAGGTAGCTCATGTTTTCAACAAGTCCTAATACAGGAATGTTCATCATATTAGCCATGTTTACAGCCTTTTCAACGATCATTGATACTAAATCCTGAGGTGAAGTTACGATGATAATACCATCAACAGGTAGAGACTGGAATACAGTCAAAGGTACATCGCCTGTTCCTGGAGGCATATCAACGAACATATAGTCAACATCTCCCCACATAACATCTGTCCAGAACTGTTCAACTACACCACCGATAACTGGACCTCTCCAAATAACAGGGTCAGTTGGGTTTTCAAGAATTAAGTTAGTTGATACTAGCTTGATACCAGTTGCTGTTTCAGCAGGGAAAATACCTTCTTCGTTAGCTGCAACCTGGCCTTCAATTCCAAACATCTTTGGAATAGATGGTCCTGTAATATCAGCATCTAAAATCGCTGTCTTATATTCACATCTGTTTGCAATAACTGATGAAAGACCAGTAACAAGAGATTTACCTACTCCACCTTTACCACTTACAACAGCGATAACTTTTTTAATATTGCTCTTTTTATGTGGTGCCTTTAGAAATGATTTTGGATCTCTATCAGCACAGTTTTCACTGCAGTTGCTGCAGTCATGATTACATTGTTCACTCATAATTATCTATACTCCTCATATATTAATATTTAATTTGTTTACCATTAAATAAGTATAATACTTTAAAATGTTTACGTCAATAGTTTTCATCATATGCCATTTATAGTAAAGAAAAATTCCACATAGCTTTAATTTGTGGACTAAGCTGATCATATGACCAAAGAATTTCACTGCGCTTTTTGCTATTTGGGTCATTGACTACAAACATTCCATTTTGCATTTTGCTAATTACAATAAAATGACCTTTAGTAGTAAAGTTGCCAGGTCCAACACTGCAGATAATCGGTTTACCATCCTTTAAGGATTGCTCCATGCTCCATCTAGTTTTTTGAAGGTATTTTCCTTGTATTCCAAACTCTAAAGCACCTTCAGTAAATAAGTTCCAAGACGTTCCAACTCCATCAATATAGTATCCCTGTTTTTCAGCAAATTTTGCAATATCATATGGCGTAATACTAGGATCATTTCTTAAGCCAGTAGCAACCATTGATAATGCTGTTGGTGCGCAGCCATTTAAAGCTATATTTCCATCGCCATAATCCAAATATCCCCATTTTTCATCCCACTGAACAATCTTTGGAATTTGGCCATTGCATCTTACACCTATATTTCTCGGTTTTCTTCTAAAAAATCTATTCTTAGTATAATTTCTCACAAACTCCAGCGTATCCTCATCAGAAGAAGCCAACTTCAAAAGTCCTTGCGGATATTTATTTGCATGGTTTAAAATATATCTTGCATCATCATTAGTCTTAGACATTTCCCTCAAATTATTAAAAATAACTTCATCGATGCCATAAGAGTTTTCTACATTTCCATATGCGCAGCTTTTCACAAAATTAGGTACATTAAACAAAGCTATCAAAACTAATATAATCACTAAAATCTTCTTTTTCATAATAACGCCTCCAATAAAAAAATTCTGCCTTTTACAAGTATTACTTTATCAAAGACAGAATCCTATTGTTTTCGTTTTATATACAGTGATTATTAAGTTTTTCTAATGTAATTCTTACGATTTTCTTACATTGGTTTTTTAGGAATGGCAACTCTCATGGTTATGGTTTCATTTTCGCTTCTAGCTTCTATGGTGCCGCCGTGCAGCTCTACAATTTGCTTACTTATGGCTAAACCAAGCCCAGCTCCTCCCTTAGAAGTTCCTCTTGATGAATCTAGTCTATAAAATTGCTCAAATAATCTATTAAGTTTTTCTTTAGGAATGTCATTTCCTTTGTTTACCACTTTTATTATAAAATCATTTTCATTTTCATCAACATATATGTCTATTTGGCTATTTTCAAAGCTATATGAGATAGCATTTTTAAGCAGATTATCAAATACCCTCTGCATCTTATCTACATCGCACATAATATTTGACTTTTCACTCATGTGAAGTCTGCAGCTTAAATTCTTATCATTTAGCATAGGTCTAAATTCAAAAATCAGCTGCTCTAATAAAAGCTTTAAATCAACCGTACTATATTCTAATGTAATCTTAGAAAGATTAAACCTAGTTATTTCAAAAAATTCATTTATGAGCTCTTCTAAGCGCTCTGATTTATCACAAGCAATAGAAAGATATTTTTCTCGCAGTTCTTCTGATATTTCCTTTTCATCGCGAAGTAATGACAAATAACCTATAACAGAAGTCAGTGGAGTTTTTAAATCATGAGCCAAATATACTACCAAGTCATTTTTTCTCTGTTCAGCTTCTTTTGCTATGCGCTCATTTGACTGAATCGAAAATTTTATACTGTTTAACTTTTGCTCAAGTTCAGGTAAATCCTTATTAATAGTAATAATTTCGTCATCCTTTTTCGTAATCATTTCAACTGCTTCTGAAAAATCATTTACATATAAAAAAGGTTTTTTTATAACTATTCTTAAAATAACTGCTATTCCTATAAAAATATATATGCCAACTAACAGTGGCAATGTCATTTCAACAGACTGAGCAATGCGATAAATAAGATCGTCTGCCATATAAACGTTGTTTAAATATATACCTTTGAAGAAAATAAAAGCAGCCATTCCTAATAAAATATATACTCCAAAGTATATGCAGGCTAAAAAATAATTTTTCCTATATATTTTTTCAATATTACTTTTCAATTTTATATCCCACTCCCCATACCGTCTTTATAAATCTCGGTTTTTTATGCGGTTCTTTTAACTTATCCCTCAGTCTACCAATATGGGCCATTACTGTATTATTGTTATTATCAAAATAAGCCTCTTTCCAAACTGCCTGAAAAAGCTCCTCTGAAGAAACAACCTGACCTTCACTAGCGCATAAATACCACAATATATCAAACTCTATAGGCGTCAATTTTACATCTTCACCAAAAAGCTTACACTGATGACTTTTTTTATTAATATAAAGTCCACGTATCTCATACTCCAAAACATCTTTTAAATCAGATTCTTCATTAGTATTATTGTATTTTTTATATCTTCTAAGCTGAGTCTTTACTCTAGCTAAAACTTCAAGAGGATTAAAAGGTTTAGTGATATAATCATCTGCACCGATAGTTAATCCCATTATCTTATCTGTATCTTCAACTTTTGCTGTAAGCATAATAATTGGAAAATAATATTCTTCTCTTATATGCTTACAAATAGTAAACCCATCTATATCAGGAAGCATAACATCTAATATAGCTAAATCAAATTCTTCCTCATCTATAGCTTTTATCGCATCCTTGCCATTATAGAATTTAGAAATTTCATAGCCATCATTTCGTAAATATAGTTCTAGTAAATCTGCAATTTCCTTTTCATCATCTACAATTAAAATCTTACTTGTCTTCATGAATATCCTTAAATCCTTTTCCGTTTGCCCAAACATTTTCAACCTTAATTAAAGAAACAAATGAACTTGGATCTATTTCTGCCAGTTTTCTCTTTAAGATGACACTCTCTCTAGGTGAACAATATACCCTAATCTTAGTATATCTTTCACGTGTATACTCTCCTATTACCTTTTCAGTTGTGGCACCTCTTTGCATATCATCCATAACATAGCTTAGTATCTGCTCTGCCATATCCTTTGTAATTATCTCAACTTGTACTACTTTTGATTCAAAACCAAACATAACAACATCTATTGTTTTTGAAATTACAGCCTGAGTTATTAGTGCATAAAGAGCGATATTTCTACCAAAAATAAAAGCAGAAACTATAATTACACAAGCATCAATAGCAACCATTATCTTACCCTGAGCAACCTGTGGTAAAAGCTTTTTTCTAATTATCTTAGCTATGGCATCTGTTCCACTAAAACAATAGCCTCTCCAAATTACAATACCACTACATATTCCCGAAAATACACCACAAAATACAGCTGCTAAAAGAACATCTTTTTCTTCTAAAAACTGTATATTAAGCTTTTCCCATATCATCATAACTGTAGGATACATAACAGTAAGTAACAATGTTTTTTTTGCTTCGCCAAAGCCTAATATCAAAGTTAAAATCATAACAATAGCAAAAGAAGCTATATAATAAATAACTGAAAAATCAAGAGGTATATAATGTTGCAATATACGAACAATACCTGTTAAGCCACCTGATGTTAAGCCATTTGGGAGCATCACTGACACAGTCGAAAAGGTTCCAGCTGCACATGCTAAAAATAATAATACAAAATCTAACGAAAGTAGCTTTATTTTTTTCTTATCAATTTTCTCTTGTAGTTTCATTTCTTAATTCCCCATTATTGTAGTTTCTGAAATTCTTCCAAATATATCTACAAAAACAATATGTATATCAGAAAAAGTATCATCTTTAAGCTCTATATAATCTAGTATTTCATTACTTTTTCGCCTTAACGATAAACTTTCTTTGTGATTATTGCCATCATAATTCAAATCAATATTTACATAATTTATAAGTTTTGTAGGTTTATTTTTAATTAAATCCATGATAAATTCAAAATCACACGCATTAAAATCTTCTTTATTTATTTTAGGCTCATACTTTATAAGCTTTATATTATTTTTATTTTTTTTAACATCTAAATTTCCTATATTTATATCATATTTTTCATCCCAAATAAACTCAAAACTATTATTTTTTTCAACTAGCTTAACTAAATTAAAAGATATAGCCATAGGATTAATATCACAACTCATACAACTCCTATTAAAGTCTATACAACAAGAAAGCGTAGTACCTGAGCCTGCAAAAAAATCAGCCACTATATCTTCTTCATCTGTAAAGGCTTCTATAAATCTCTTTATAAGAGCTTTAGGCTTTTGCGTTGCATATCCAGTTCTTTCTTTTGAAGTTCTACCAACCATATCAATCTGCCACACATCTCTAGCATTTACAAGAGTATACCATCCTATTTCATCCTTATACTCATTTACTCCCTTAAATTTATATGGTTTTAAATTTCTATTGTAGGATTTTTCTTTTACACTATTAAACTTATAATTTTTAGTTTTTCCATATACCAATATATTATCATGTTTTCTTGCAAATGATTTTTTACTACTTCCTCCTGATTTATATTGCCATATAATTTCGTTTATAAAATTATCTGCTCCAAATATTTCATCTAAAATAAGTCTAGCATAATGAACAGCATGCCAATCTAAATGCACCGCTATAACTCCATCATCCTTTAAAAGATCCTTCATTTTCATAAGTCCGATAGTCATATCCTTAATATAACATTTTGCATCATTATTCCATTTATCTTCATAAGCAAACATATCAAATTTTCGATTATCAATCTTAAATGACGCTGCATAATTAGCCTTTGAAAAAAAAGGTGGATCCACATAAATCATTTGAATACTATTTTCATAACCATTTCCCTTTAAGTATTCTATAAAAGAAGAATAATCTCCTAACGCTATAATAGACTTATTAGCTTTACCTTTTCTCTCTATAAGCTTTTTATATCTAAAAACTTTTGTTTTTTCATATTCTTCTTTGGCTTCGTCTACTATTTTTCCCAGCTGATATAGTAGCCTCATGATTTTTCTTCCCCCTCATCGGATAAAATATATCAATTAAATCTTTTCTACCTGCTACAGTTAATGCTTTTATAACCATTGCCTTATTTTCCTTTTTGTGAAAATGCATTAAAGCTCTTTGCATCTTTTTATCCTGCATCTTCTTTGCAACAAATACTTTTTTCATAGTAAATGGATCTAATTCAGTATAGTACATAGTGGTTGATAATGTTCCTGGTGTTGGATAAAAATCCTGTACCTGATCTGGCACAAAACCAGTTTTCTTTAAAAACAATGCAAGTTCTATAGCATCTTCAAGTCTTGAGCCTGGATGTGATGATATTAAATACGGTATCAAATATTGCTCTTTACCGATTTTTTCATTAGTCTTTTTATAATCTCTTGCAAACTCCTCAAAAACCTCTTTATTAGGTTTTCTCATACATCTTAATACTTCAGGTGCTATATGTTCAGGTGCTACTTTTAAAGTTCCACTAACATGATGCTGACAAAGTTCTCTCATAAATGCCTTATCCTTGTCAGCTACCAAATAATCATATCTTATTCCACTTCTTATAAATACCTTTTTTATGCCATCAATAGCTCTTACACTTCTTAAAACATCTAAATAATCTGTATGATCTATTTCCATCTGACTACATGGCTTAGGATATAAACAATCTTTATCTCGACAAACACCATATTTAAGCTGCTTTTTACAAGCAGGTTTTCTAAAGTTTGCAGTAGGGCCACCTACATCATGAATATATCCTTTAAAATCTTCCATCTGTGTTAAAATCTTAGCCTCATTTAGGATAGAATCTTTACTCCTTGATCTTACTTGTCTGCCTTGGTGATATGTTATAGCACAAAATCCACATCCTCCAAAGCAACCTCTACTACTAACAATACTAAACTTGACTTCTTTTATAGCCGGTACTCCTCCATCCTTTTCATATATAGGATGATAATTTCTCTCATAAGGAAGATCATATATATCATCTAACTCATGTTGTTCTAAAGGCGGTTGAGGTGGATTTTGAACCACATAAATATCACCATTATATCTTTCAGCAATTTTATGACCTGTAATATGATCATTATTTTTATATTGAATCATAAAGCTTTCACAATATTTTTTCTTATCGCTTTCAATTTCTTCAAAATTTGGAAGTATTAGAGTACCATCGTCGATTTCATGACTTTTAACGCAAGTTCCATTTATCCATCCGATATACTTTGCTTCAATACCTGACTCTAATGCCTCTGCAATTTCTATTATAGCACGCTCACCCATTCCATAAATCAAAATATCAGCTTTACTATCAAGCAAAATAGATTTTCGCACTTTATCATCCCAATAATCATAGTGTCCCATACGTCTTAAGCTAGCTTCTAGACCACCAATAATAATAGGAACATCATGATAAGCTTCCCTAGCTCTATTGCTATAAACTATAACAGCTCTATCAGGGCGCTTGCCAGCAACACCTCCAGGCGAATATTGATCTGTTTTTCTTCTGTGTTTAAATACAGAAAAATGATTAACCATCGAATCAACATTTCCAGAATTTATCAAAAACCCAAGTCTAGGTTTTCCAAAACGCTTAAAATCATCTGCGCTTTTCCAATTTGGCTGTGATAATATAGCAACTTTATATCCAAATCTTTCTAACAGTCTACTGATAATAGCAGTACCAAAAGAAGGATGGTCCACATAGGCATCCCCTGTTACTAAAACAAAGTCCACATAATCCCATCCTCTATCTTTCATATCATTTTTATCAATTGGCAAAAAACTCATATTACTTTTCATCCTCTTTAGTTTTCGCTTTTAAATTATCTGGTAACTCAAAAGAATTTACACCTTCTATATCAACTGGCACCTTTATATCTCCATTTTCAATAGCCTTAGTTAATTTTTTTATCTGGTCCTTTAAGTCACCTTTAATATTTCCTGCATTATCACTTAAAATAACGCCTTCATCCTTAAGGTTATATACTACATATTCACCTTCAAATTTATTTTTAAGTGCCATCTTAACCATCTGCTCAAGAGCTGGTTCCATATTTTTTGTAGCTGAGCATAAAACATTATTAGATGCTAAATGTGATTGGTCCTTATCTGCACCTATTGCCCAATACTTATTGTCCTTAGCTGATTTAATAACCCCTAATCCTGAAGCGCCTGCAACATGCATAATAACATCAGCCTTTTTATCTTTGTGCATCTTAGTTGCTATATCATAACACTTATCATCATTATAAAAAGTTCCAACATATTCTGTTTCAACTTTTATATTTGGATTAGCTGCCTTTGCACCTGCCATATAGCCATATTTAAACAAATCGACTGTAGGTCTTTCTTCTCCTCCCACAAATCCTATAACGCCTGTTTCACTATTGCTAGCAGCTACATATCCAGCTAAAAAAGCACTTTCATTATCAGCAAAGCTTACACTCTTAATATTTTCAGCATCTATATTTGCGTCAATTATACCAAAATGCTTATCTGGATTTGCCATAGCTGCTTTATTAATAGCATTTTTCATATTGCTACCCACAGCAATAATTAAAGTTGCATCTTCATTTACAGCTTCCTTAATAACGCTATCATAATCTCTAACACTTTCAGATTCTAAACATCTAATATCTATGTCCTCATCATCTTTGACTTTTTCAAGAGCCGCAAGTGTTGCATCATTAAAAGAATGATCGCCAATACCACCAACATCCGTGATAACTACTACCATCGGCTTCTGCTCAATAACTTTGTTTTGATTATCCTCTGCAGTACTGCAAGAAAACATTCCAAAACACAATACAGTCACTAAAATCAATGATAATACTTTTTTCATTTCTTTAACTACCTTTCAACCAAATTTCATTTTATCATGTTAATAATTATATCATAATTATAATGGATTTGAAATTGGTATCTGTTTTCTTACACTATTTATATAATCCATATCAAGCTCTCTTGTTATAATTGTTTCATTTATATCAGCTTGTTCTAAAACAGTACCCCATGGACTAACTATAATACTATGCCCATAAGCCCCATAAGGTGCATTTTTATCTTGAGCTGGAGCACATGCTATCATATAAACTTGATTATCAATAGCTCTACCTCTCATAATAGGCTCCCAAAATGATGGACCAGTAGTAGTATTAAATGCAGCTGGCACAATAAACGCTCTTGCTCCCATCTCCTTTGTCATATAAGCAAACTCTTCCGCAAATCTAACATCAAAACATACTGCAACACCTATTTTGCCAAATTCTGTATCAACTACAGTAAGCTTATTGCCAGCAGATAAAACATCTGATTCTCTAAAAGCCATACGTCCTTGAATATTTACGTCAAATAAATGTTTTTTTCTATGTTTACCTATAATTTTACCTTGTCGATTAAAAACATAGCAAGTATTATATACCTCTTCTCCATCAAGCTCAGAAACTGTTCCTCCAAATAAATAAACTCCCAGTTCTTTTGCTAGCTTGCTCATTACCTGAACTGTTTTTCCTTCCTCACCTTCGCCGTATTCTCTAAAGTATTTTGTACCATAAGGACAGTTCCACATTTCTGGAAGAACAATAATATCCGGCTTTCCTTTTGCAGCTTCATTTACCTTTTCTATCATTTTTTTAATAGTTTTATCTTTATCAAAAAATCCACTCATCTGAATTAAGGCAACTTTCATATTCATCTATTCCTTTTCTCCTTTTAAAATCTGTACCAAGTTTCTAGTTATTCTTCCTGTTAATCCCCATATAGCCTTATCTTCATAATTATATATAGGTACATCAGCACTACTACATTTCCACTTATAATTTGGCGTTATCTGGGCTTTTTCAAATGGAAAATCTGCTCTATTAAATTGCATCAAATCCATAATATGCACCTCTGGCTCATTTTCCATGAACCACTGAAGTGGCACTACAAACACTTCTCCAACCTCTGCAGGATTAATCTTTATATTTTCGTATGCCTTCCTACTAACTACACCTATGAAACTATACATAGTAAAATTAGCCTGACTTATAAGTCTATCGCCTTCAGCTATTATGCGAATGTCATTTTCGCATATTCCTATTTCTTCACAAGTTTCTCTTATCGCTGCTTCTTTTGGTGTTTCGTCCTCTTCAATTGCTCCACCAGGAAAACATACTTCTCCGGGCTGACTTAAAATTACCTTAGATCTTACTTCATAGATTATGTTAAGTTCTCCATCAATTTCAACTAAAGGCACCAATACTGAAAAAAATTTATGTCTCCCTACAGTAGAAAGCTTCCTATTCCTTAATCTATCTTCTATTTCCTTCAAATTCTTCATATTAAAATTCCTTTTATATAAAAGAGCAGTGCATATGCACTGCTCTTTGCTGTTTTTATTTTAGTTTAAAATTTCGCAGTCAGAAAAATCTACGCCGATCATTTCTTCTTTTTCAGCACTTAAACTTACCACAAATTCAATATCGTAGATTTTTGAAAGCTTTTTAACTCTTTCAACAAACTCAGGCAAGTTTCCAAGAGATACGTCTGCATGTTTTAGAATACCATCGATGAAAATTGTTTCGATATCATGGTTTGAACTAATAATACCATATAAAAATCCAATATATTCATCGCTATTTGTGATATGTGGAAAATCCTCCATACAAATTACTCTAATTGAGTGGTCTAAATCAAAAGTTAATCTATGGTTTTTATTGATAAATACTACATTACCTTTAACTACTCCTGATTTTTCATTTGCAAGATCGATCATCTGTTTTGTCTTACCGCTTCCTTTGCGTCCTACTAATAGCTTAACCATAATCGTAATCCTCCTTCTTGGTGTGCTTTTAACTTATTATACACTGTATAACGGATGTTATCAATAGAAAGAATACAATATATTGAATATTTAGAAATTATTTTTTCGATAGTCTAAGCTGCCCACATGCACCATCTATATCAGCTCCTAGCTCTCTTCTAACAGTCGCTGGTATCCCCTTACTTTCCAATATCTTTGCCACCTTTTGTGCATGTTTTCGTGTAGGTGCCTCAAGACCTGATTCAACAACTTTATTTAGAGGTATTAAGTTAACATGACAAAGTATACCTTTTAACTTATTAGCTAATTCATCTATCGATCTTTGATCATCATTTTTACCATCAACTAATGTGTATTCAAAAGTAATCCTGCGATTTGTAATCTCTGTATATTCTTTGCATGCTTTTAATAGTTCATCAATATTATAACTGTTGTTTATAGGCATCATCATGCTTCTTATATAATCATTTGGTGCATGAAGTGATATAGCCAAATTAACCTGAGGAAATTCCTCTGCAAACTGCTTTATCTTAGGTGCAATACCACAAGTTGAAACTGTAATATTTCTCATGCCAATATTAAGTCCATTTTTATCGTTTATAAGATGTATAAATTTTGATAAATTTTCATAATTGTCAAAAGGTTCACCTGTGCCCATAACAACTATATGGCCTATTCTTTCTCCTGTATATCTTTGTGCACTTATTATTTCATCTGCAATTTCTCCGCCTGTCAAATTTCTTTTAAGACCTCCTAAGGTTGATGCACAAAACTTACAACCCATACGACATCCAGCCTGAGATGATACACAAAGTGTATTGCCATATTTATACTTCATAAACACACTTTCAATGCAATTTCCGTCTTCTAGTTCAAATAAAAATTTCTTTGTGCCATCCTGCTTACTTTGCTGAACAACATCAATATTAAGATTAGATATATATGCTCCCTTCTTTAGTTTCTCCCTTAATTCTTTAGAAAGATTTGTCATCTCATCTATAGAAGTTACCCCTTTGTATATAAACTGAAAAACTTGCTTTGCACGAAACTTCTTTTCACCTATACTCTCAAAATATTCTTCGAGTTCTTTTAATTCCATATTTTTTAAATTAATCATGGTATTATTGTAACATAAAAACAGGAGATTATACTCCAGTTTTTAGTTTCAAATATATTTTATTTTTCGTTAAAAAATAATACTTGTTACAAAAACTCTCGCCAAAACTATTAAGATTTTAAGACTAATAATAAAATAAGGAAGTGAAATTAATCACTTCCTTACTAACTATTTAAAATCATGAGCTTCTTTAAGCATCATATCCTTAACCTTCATCAATCTAACCTGCGAACTTCTTTCATTTTCATCAAGTTTCATTGTGATATATTTTATATTTTGCTGGGCTTCAGGAATAATTACATGCTCAAGAGCATTTACCCTTCTTCTTGTCTTTTCTATTTCTGCTGACATAAGCTGACAAGCTTTTTCAACTTCTGCTAATCTTAGCATGTCATCAAATACATTTTGAAGTGAATAAACTGCATCATCTAAATCACCTGAAGTAAATGCAAAACCATAACAGTAAATATCATTAGGATTTTGTGTCCTAGTCTTAATATCAAAAACAGGTATATCAACACTCATAATATTTTTTTCTGATATATCAAGCATTACTTCCTGTTTTGGTATCATAAGAGCAGTTTTCATTTCTTCTGACGTCATAGTTGCTCTTGCGATAACAAAATTCTTGTTTGCACGTTTTATACCCTCTTCAACCTTAAGTCTAAGCTCCATGTTTTCTTTAGCTAAATCAAGAAACTGTCGCATAAGCTCATCTCTCTTATCTTTTAAAAGCTTATGGCCTCTAACAGCTGTAACTAGCTTTTTCTTAATTTTTGTAAGCTCCATTCTTGTAGGTGTAACATTTTTTGATGCCATTTATCTCACCTACTTTCCATAATATTTATCTAAGTATTCATCATCAATACGTTTTAACTCACTTCTTGGAAGTATAGATAATAATTTCCAACCAATATCCAAAGTTTCTTCAATTGATCTATCCTTATCATAGCCCTGTGATACATATTCTTGTTCAAATGCCTCTGCAAATTTTGCATATATTAAGTCAATTTCTGTTAAAGCAGCTTCACCTAAAATTACCATAAGCTCCTTAGCATCCTTACCTCTTGCATAAGCAGCAAATAACTGGTTCATAGTATTACTGTGATCTGCTCTCGTCTTTCCTTCACCAATTCCCTTATCTTTAAGTCTAGATAATGATGGTAACACATCAATAGGTGGCTTAATGCCCTTTCTATATAAATCTCTACTTAAAATAATCTGTCCTTCTGTAATATATCCAGTAAGGTCAGGAATTGGATGTGTTTTATCATCTTCTGGCATTGATAAGATAGGTAGCATTGTGATACTTCCCTCTTTTCCAATCTGTCTTCCTGCTCTTTCATATAAAGTAGCAAGGTCAGTATACATGTATCCAGGATATCCTCTTCTACCAGGTACCTCCTTACGTGCAGCAGATACTTCTCTTAAAGCATCTGCGTAGTTTGTAATGTCTGTTAAGATCACTAAAACATGCATATCTTTTTCAAAAGCAAGATACTCTGCACAAGTAAGAGCCATTCTTGGTGTAGCAATACGCTCAATAGCTGGGTCATTAGCTAAGTTTGTAAATAATACTGTTCTATCCAATGCGCCAGTTTCCTTAAAGCTTTCAACAAAGAAGTTAGCTTCTTCAAAAGTTATACCAATAGCTGCAAATACTACCGCAAAGTTTTCATCTTTACCAAGCACTTTTGCCTGTTTTGCAATCTGAGCTGCTAAGTTTGCATGCGGTAGACCTGAAGCTGAAAATATAGGTAGCTTTTGACCTCTTACAAGCGTATTTAAACCATCGATTGCAGATACACCTGTCTGAATAAATTCTTCTGGATATTTTCTTCCTGCAGGATTCATAGGTGTACCATTTATATTTAGTCTCTTTTCAGGTAAAATTTCAGGACCGTCATCAATAGGCATACCTAAACCATTAAACACTCTACCTAGCATATCTTCACTAACACCAAGTTCCATGCTCTTTCCTAAAAATCTAACCTTACTATTTGATAAGTTGATTCCTGTTGATGCGTCAAATAGCTGCACTAGTGCATTAGTTCCATTTACTTCTAAGACCTTACATCTACGTACCTGTCCATCTACAAGCTCTATTTCTCCTAGCTCGTCATAAGTAACATTTTCAACATTTTCTACAAGCATCAAAGGACCTGCAACTTCTTTTATTGTTCTATACTCTTTTGGCATTTAGAAGTCCTCCTTTCCTGTAGCTTCTTTTACTTCTTCGTCAAGCTGCTCCTTTATCTGAACATAATTTTCATCTAGTTCATCTTCGTGTACATACTTAAATCTACCAATTGCTTCTCTTACTGGCATCATGATTATATTATTGATATGTGCACCATCTGCCAAAGCCTTAGAAGCTTTATCATAAAATGCAAGTACTAAATTCATCATCATATACTGCTTTTTAAGTGAAGTATATGTATCAATATCATGAAATGAATTTTGGTGTAAAAAGTCTTCTCTAATCGATCTTGCAGCTTCCATCTTTAGTCGATCTGATGCTGATAGAGCATCCATACCTACCATCTTAACAATTTCTTCAAGCTCTGCTTCTTCTTGAAGTAGTGTCATCATCTCCTGACGCTTATCCATCCAGTCTTCTGCAACCTCACTGTTAAACCATTTTTCCATATCAGCTAAGTATAACGAATAACTTGTTAGCCAATTAATCGCGGGGAAATGTCTCTTATATGCTAAGTTACTGTCTAATCCCCAAAATACTTTTACAATACGTAATGTAGCCTGAGATACTGGTTCTGAAATATCGCCACCCGGAGGCGATACTGCGCCAATTACTGAAAGGGCACCTTCTCTTCCTTCACTACCTAGCGAAATTACATGTCCAGCCCTTTCATAAAACTGTGCAAGTCTTGAACCTAAGTATGCTGGATATCCTTCTTCACCTGGCATTTCCTCCAAACGACCTGACATTTCTCTAAGAGCCTCAGCCCATCTTGATGTAGAGTCAGCCATTAGGGCTACTGAATATCCCATATCTCTAAAGTATTCTGCTATTGTGATACCAGTATAAATAGAAGCTTCTCTAGCAGCTACAGGCATATCTGATGTATTGGCAATAAGCACAGTTCTCTCCATTAGAGATTCTCCAGTCTTAGGGTCTTTAAGTTCTGGAAATTCATTAAGAACGTCTGTCATTTCATTTCCACGTTCTCCACATCCTATATATACTACAATATCTGCTTCTGCCCATTTTGCTAACTGATGCTGAATAACTGTTTTACCTGATCCAAATGGTCCTGGTACTGCAGCTACACCACCCTTAGCAATAGGGAAAAATGTATCTACCACTCTCTGACCTGTAACTAATGGTTTTGATGGTGCAAGCTTACGCTGATAAGGTCTACCTGATCTAACTGGCCAATACTGAACCATAGTAAGTTCTTTATCTCCATCTTCTGTTTCAAGTACTACTACTGTATCTCTAATAGTAAATTCGCCTTCTTTAATTTCTTTTACTATACCTGAAACATTTGGTGGTACCATTATTTTTTGCTGTACTACTATTGTCTCTTGAACTGTCCCTAGTACATCACCTGCTAAAACTTTATCTCCAACCTTTGCTACAGGTTCAAACTTCCACAATTTTTCTTCATTTAATGATGGTACTTCAACTCCACGTTTTAATGAATTACCTCCTGATACTTTAATAATTTCATCAAGTGGTCTTTGAATACCATCATATATACTTGAGATAAGTCCTGGTCCTAGTTCTACAGAAAGTGGCATATCTGTTGATTCTACTGGTTCTCCTGGTCCTAATCCAGCAGTTTCTTCATAAACCTGAATTGAGGCTTCATCTCCATGCATTTCTATTATTTCACCTATTAATCGCTGGTTACTTACGCGTACAACATCGTACATATTAGCATCTCTCATACCACTTGCTATAACCAAGGGACCTGCGACTTTTTTAATAGTTCCTTTACTCATTTTAGCAAATCACCTGCTTTCTAACTTTGTTAATCTTCTCCAAATAAAATGTCAGATCCTACAGCCTGCTCTACAGACTTTTTAACACCATCTACACCCATTCCCGTATTACCATACGTTCCTGGAATTACTATTACAGCTGGTAAAACTTGTGTTTTTAACTGTTCTATTTCCTTAGTCAAGTTTTCAGCTAGCACCTCTGTTATATAGATGATGCCGTAGTTATTTTCGACTAATTCCTTTAAAGTTTTTTTAGCTACTTCCGGTAAAGATGTGGGATAAGTTTCCAGTCCCAGCGCCGAAAAGCCATATATACTTTCGTAATCGCCAATTACTGCAATTTTATACATATGTATCCCTTACCCTTTCTCTAATGTCCTCAACCGGTAACTCACTTCTTTTACCCATAAGAATATTTCTTACAGATCTGATCTCAATTTCTCTAGCATAAATATATGCAAATATTGGGCCAAGTGAAAACGGATTTCTAAGTTGAGGTTTAATAAGCTCAAGTATTCTATTATCGCACCAACATTCAAACTGCGATAATGATGATTTTAGAGCCTCTGCCCCTCCCCTATAATCTGTTGTTTCTAAATATTCAATAATGGCCTCTTCATTAGTCATAGCTGCTTTTATCAATTGATCAACACTAATAGTGTCACACTCAGCCATAGCCATTTTCATAAATTCTGCATTTTTTGCGGTTCTTTGTCCACGCACTGCTATTTTTATATCTGTTACTGCTACTGTAACTTCTGCATATTGCTCTATTATTTCATGATCACCACGTTCACCAGCTCTTTTAATTGACTCTAGACAAATCTTATCCATCATAGTATCAAGTAACTGTCCATCACCAGTTTTAAGTAGTGTCTCATATGCTTCTTGCGCAGGTCCTGCTAAGAAATCTGGAAGTCTATACCAAGCCTTGTCTCTAACTATTTCTAAAAGCTCTTCATCTGTATAAAATGAATTGTGTATATAGACTTCTGGAGCTGTAGTATCTGATACAACCCTTTTCATAGCTGCTTTTAAATTATGATGTAAATCTCTATATGAAAGTACATCTAAAACAGACATATCTTTAACCATTTCTCTAACAGTATCCCAAGTTTTATCAAGCTCGTATACTAAAATAGTTTCTCCATCTTTAGCTTCATGCCCATCGCCCCATCCTTTAGACATAAGCAATTCTACTGCATCGTCCTCAGTTGGGCAAGATAAAAGCTGATTGATATCTTCTTGATTTAGCAATGAATTTTCAAGAGCTCTAATGCGTGCAACCGCGTATGTATAGTCTTGTTTAGACATCTAACGCTCCTTTCATGGCCTTAACTTAGCCAAACAGCTTTTCATGAACAATATCCTGTAAATCTTCCTTATCAGATTCCATTAAAGCTTTAAAAGTACAATTTTCTTCAATGCCGCCATATATCAGTATAAAACCGCCATTAAATTTGCCAGCTTCCTGAGAAATAATTAGGCTACCACCTTTTGCATTAGCAATTATATCTAGTGTTTTTTGATAGTTTTCTGGAAGTCGATCCAAATCTTTTTTGCCAAAAACAATTTTACCTTCCTTATCTAAAGCATACTTTTCAATCATTTTGTTTATTAAATCAAAATATTTTATATCTTCAAGACCAAGCAATGTTTCATATGATTTTTCTAAAATTTCACCTATTAGCTTTTGTTTAGTCTCTAAAACTGCTCTTCTTTTCTTTTGTTCAGCTGCAAGAATGGCAAGATTTTCATAGTTCTTAGCTTCTTGTATTGAACCTTTATCTATTTCCTCTTTTATTTTTATAGCTTCTTCCTTTGCTTTTGCTTCTATTTGGCTAACAATATTTTTAGCATCGTTTTCTATTGCTGCTTTCTTATCATTTGCTTCTTCAAGGATCTGATCTACAATTTTTTCAATTCCTCTCATGATGCTCTCCTTTTCATTTCTATAATTTCTTCTTAAATTAAACTACTGCGTTTACTGCAAGGAAAGAAATTAGAAGTGCAAGGATAGCATATGTTTCTACCATTGCAGGGAAAAGCATAGCCTTACCAAACTGTTCTGGTCTTTTTGCTACAATACCTATTGAAGCTGCTGAAGTTTTTCCCTGATAAATACCTGAAATTAAACCTACAACACCTATAGGTAAGCAAGCAGCTAATACTAAAAGTCCTGTTGCTGGTGAAATTGCAGCAGCAGTTCCACCAAGTAATCCTACCTTTGCAAGTGTGATAAATCCAATGATTAAGCCATATAAACCTTGTGTACCTGGTAATAGCTGCATGATTAATACTTTAACGAATTTACCTGGATCTTCAGTTACAACACCAGATGCTGCCTGACCTGCTATACCAACTCCAATAGCTGATCCTGCTCCTGATAATAATACTGCGATAGCTGCTCCTAATAGAGCGTAAACGATTCCTAGTTCCATGATTATTTCTCCTCTCCTATGTCAACGTATTTTGTATCCGGTTTAAATGGATTAAATGGTCTTCCTCCACCTTCATAGAATTTTCCAAAAAATTCTACAAATTGTAAACGATTTGTGTGCACATATGCACCAAGCATATTTATAGCTAAATTAAATACGTGACCAATTACAAATACAATTACAAAAAATACTATTCCTATTATGCTATCTCCTAGCATACTTCCAATTTGATTAAATACCGATGCAATTACACCAGTTGCAAGTCCAAGGGCAAGTAATCTTGAATATGATAACAAGTCACTTAACCAACTTGTTAAGTTGTATAAGTCATATGCACCAAGAGCTAAACGCAAACCTGGATTTTTCTTTCTTCTTCCTGACATAAGTAGTATACCCAAAGCACCTAAAATAGCCATTCCTTTAGCTAGTAAATCTAGCCAATGAGGATATACAATCTTAAGCTGTGACAATGAGTAAAACAGTTCTGTTGGAAGCAACATCATAATTAAACCTGTTAATAAAAAGTACCAAAGAACTACATCACAGAAAAAGTCCATGTATTTTTTATCTCTTATATTCATATAACCTTTAATTGCTAAACCTGTATATAAGTGAATTACACCAAATAACATACAAAACATCATAAGTTTCATAGGTTCATCTAATGGTGCAAACCATAATGGTTTAATTGCAATTTCTTTACCAAAGAATGTTTCTGAGACTACATTTACCACATCTCCGAAATATCCTCCAAACAATACTCCCCACACAAGTGTCGATATACCACAATACTTAAACATCTTTATTGATTTTCTTAATGAATCTTCCATGCGCTCATATTTCTTAAGTAAAAAAGTACATGCAGCCCATATAATAAAACCATATGCGGCATCAGATAACATAAGCCCAAAGAGAAATATATAAAACCAACCCATTATTCTGGAAGGATCAATTTCTCCTCTATGCGGTAATCCGTATGATCCAACTACACCTTCAACAGCTTCGCCAATTCCTCTATTATCAAGTAATACAGGTACGTCGTCATCTGCATTAGGTTCTTGAATTTCGATATACATATTAAATTGCTTTTCAAGTTTTTCTTTAACCTTTTCGCAATCTTTTAAAGGTATGTATCCACTTATAAAAAATGTTCTCTCACTTTGCGGAAACTTACTCATAACCTCTAGTTTTTTTGCTGTCGTGCGGTAGTAATCTGCTAATATTTCAAGATTTTCTTTTTCCTTGGAAATATCTTTTAGCTTTGATATTAGTTTTTTGTTTTTCTCTTCAAGTTCCCTATTTTGATTTTCTAGTTGAATTTTTTCTTCGCCAGGTACACCTTCAAAGGTGTTAGAAATTCTTGCAAAACCTAAAGTATGAAGTCCATTTTCAACTGATTCTTCGTATTCTTTTAAACAAGCGACAACTACGCAAGTTTGATACTTATCCTTATGAACAACTTGAACTTCAACCTCTGATAAATCAACCATGTGAGTTCCTATACCATCATAAATTTCTTCTATAGTATCTGTAGGATCTATAGTTCCTATTAAAAAAGAAACTCTCTTAGTATGGGTAAACTCCATAGGCATATCCAAACTAAGCCATGGTTCTAATGTTTCAATAGATACGTTATTTCTATCAATTGTTACTCTGTTTTCAATAATTTGTTTTTGAGTATCTATAATCTCTTTAGATAATTCAAAATACCTTTTTTCATCAGTTACAATCTCATCATATTTTTTCTTACCTATTAAAGTTTTTCCTTCTAAAGACGCAAGAAGTCCTTTTTTCTCTGGCACGTATGTCTGTAGGGTATCAAGAGCATTGTCAATGGTATGAGCTTTTCTGTCATAGCTCATCTTTTCATCTAAGGTATTATATTTTTCAAGACCACTATCTTTAAATGCTTCAGAATCAATTTCCATGACGCCTAGCAATTGAAGTTTCTCAATTATGCTTTGCTGATCCTTTTTCATAGCACACATATTGAGTCTCTTCATGGCTGATACTGACATAAGCTACCTCCTTTCTTAATTGTGCCTTATTTTAATTAATAAAAACTAGATATTACAGCTTCTATTGCTTTTGCTTCATTTGCTTTTGCTTCATTTATAATAGCTGCAATTTCTTCTTCAATTTGTTTATTTACAGTTCCTTCTTTTTCTTCATATTCGTGACGCAATTTAGCTAGTATTTCTTCTCTTTCATTAAAAGCTAATTTTTTAGCATCCTGCTTTATTTCTACTGCTCTTACATTTGCCTCATCAATTGAAGAAACGCTGTTTTTTTCGGCTTCTGATATAATCTCAGAAGCTTGCTTTTCAGCATCCTGAACTTTTTTTATCATTTCTTGAACCATTTATTTAATCACCTTCCTCATATTAGAAAAAAATAATATCCATTTGTAGTTTCATATTAACATATACAATATTCATTCATATCTGTTTTTACCCCATAAAGAGCAAATTATAACAATTTATTTATATTTTCGAAAAACTTTTTTATATACAAAAATCCTCTCTACAAATTGCAGAGAGGATTTAACAATAATAATTATAAATTATTTTTTAACTACATTGATACCAGTTTCATGTCCGTTGATATCTAGCTTATCTGCTACAATACCAGCTTCTAATGTAACTGCTAATGTTTCGCTCATAATGTATTCTTTATGCTTTTCAACTGCCGCCTTAACTTCATCGTCGCATTCTAAAGTGATAGCGATATTATCCATCATTTCAAAATCATGCTGCTTTCTTAGCTGCTGAACTTTAGATACGATTTCTCTTGCAATACCTTCATCAAGTAGCTCCTGATTTAGGTTAGTATCTAAGATAGTAAATACGTTGTTTTCCATTGCAACTGCAAAACCTTCTTTAGCAGTAATCTTAACATCAATCATATCACTTGTAATATCGAATTCTTCGCCGCCAAGTGTAACCTTAACAGTACCCATTCCAACATATTCTGTAGGATCTGCCTTAGCTAATAAAGCTCCAAATTCCTTGATGTTTTTACCTAGAACTGGACCTGCAACCTTAAAGTTAGGTTTTAGCTGGTAGTTCATGTATTCTCCTAAATCCTTTTCGAAATGAACTTCCTTAATATTAAGCTCTTCTTCGATTAATGGAGTTAAGTCGCTGATTAAAGCTTCATACTTACCATCAACAAGAACGCTCTTTAATGGCTGTCTAACCTTAATCTTTTCCTTTTCTCTAGTTCCTCTACCAAGACCAACTAAAGTTCTAACTATATCCATTCTTTCTTCTGATTTTTCATCGATTAAGCTTTCATCAGCCTTAGGATAGTATCCTAGATGTACTGATTCTTCGTCAGTTAAGTTAATATAGATTTCGTCAGCTAGGAATGGTGCAAATGGTGCCATAAGTTCTGCTACGCCTACAAGTACTTCATATGTAGTCTTGTATACTGCCTTCTTATCCTCTGTTAGCTCTTCGCCCCAGAATCTTCTTCTAGCTCTTCTGATATACCAGTTTGAAAGATCTTCAGTTACAAAGTCCTGAATAGTTCTAACTGATCTCATATGGTCATATCCATCCATATATTCAGTTACTTCTTTTATAACTCTGTTAAATCTTGAAATGATCCATCTATCAAGTTCCGGTCTTTCAGCTACAGGAATATCAAATTCCTTAGGATTGATATTGTCCTGATTTGAATATAGTACAAAGAAGTTATATACGTTTTTAATAGTTCCAAAGAACTTAGAAACGATTTCAACTAAACCATCTTCGTCAAACTTAGTAGGTGTCCATGCTGGTGATGAATATAGTAGGTACCATCTAGCAGCGTCTGCACCGTATTTATCAAATAATTCAAATGGGTCAACTGTATTACCCTTTGACTTACTCATCTTCTTACCAGTCTTATCAAGGATTAAGTCATTTACAAGTACGTTCTTGTAAGGAGCCTTACCCTTTAAGAATGTTGAGATAGCCATTAGTGAGTAGAACCAACCTCTAGTCTGGTCGATACCTTCACAGATGAAATCTGCTGGGAACATCTGCTCATCAAACTTTTCTTTATTTTCAAATGGATAGTGCTGCTGAGCAAATGGCATAGCCCCACTATCAAACCAGCAGTCCATTACTTCTGGAATTCTTGTCATAGGCTTACCACAGTGTGGACAAGTTAGATGAATATCATCTACAAATGGTCTGTGTAGCTCAACGCTCATATCGATATCTTCCTGTGCTTTTTCGATTAATTCTTCTCTAGAACCGATGCACTCTAGATGTCCGCATTCGCATCTCCAGATAGGAATTGGAGTACCCCAGTATCTATTTCTTGAAATAGCCCAGTCTTTTACTTCAGCAAGCCAGTTACCAAATCTCTTTTCACCTACGAAATCCGGGTACCAGTTTACTGTATTGTTATTTGCAACAAGCTCGTCTTTTAGCTTGCTCATTTCAATGTACCAGCTTGGCTTAGCATAGTAGATAAGAGGAGTTCCGCATCTCCAGCAATGTGGATAGTTATGAATCATCTTTTCTTTAGCAAAGATCTTGTTGTCCTGAGCTAAGTACTTAACGATATCTACATCTAATCCTTCTTCCATTACAAATCTACCAACCCATGGAGTTTCAGTATATTTACCGTCTTCGTCAACTGGGTTGATTACCGGTAAGTCGTATCTTCTTCCTGTGTTATAGTCGTCCTCACCAAATGCAGGAGCAGTATGTACGATACCTGTACCATCGCCAGTAGTAACGTAATCAGCACAAGTTACGAAGAATGCTTTTTTATCAACATTGATAAATGGCATGATCTGTTCGTATTCCATGTACTCTAAATCCTTCCCCTTCATTTCTTCAAGAATTTCATATTCAGCATCGCCTAAAACTTTGCCTGCTAGTTCTTTTGCAAGATAGAAGATATTTCCTTCATTTTCTCCATCAAGCATCTTAACTTTGATGTAATCAACATCTGCATGAACTGTTAAAGCAACGTTTGCTGCAAGTGTCCATGGAGTAGTTGTCCAAGCTAAGAAATATTCATTGTCAGCATCTTTTTTCTTAAATTTAACTGTTAAAGTTAAAACTTTAACTTCTTTATATCCCTGAGCAACTTCGTGAGAAGCAAGACCAGTTCCACAACGAGGACAGTATGGAAGAATCTTATGACCTTCATAAATCATACCTTTCTTAAAAAATTCTTTTAAGATCCACCAACCAGTTTCTATATAGTTATTGTCTAAAGTGATATATGGATTATCAAGATCTACTAAATAACCCATACGATGAGTCATTTCTCTCCATAAGCTTTCATATGAGAAAACTGATTCTCTACATTTTTCATTAAACTCTTTGATACCATATTTTTCTATATCCTGCTTACCTGTCATCTTCAACTGTTTTTCAACTTCGATTTCAACAGGTAAACCGTGTGTATCCCATCCTGCTTTTCTTCTCACCTGAAATCCCTGCATTGTTTTATATCTACAAACAGAGTCTTTAAGTGTTCTAGCCATCACATGGTGAATGCCAGGACGTCCGTTTGCTGTTGGAGGACCTTCATAAAAGATAAACTGTGGCTGGCCTTCTCTAGTTGTAACGCATTTTTCTAATAAATTTTCCTCTTTCCAAGCATCAGCCTGTCCAAGCTGAAGCTCAGCTATCGGCTTTTCAGATAAATTCTTAAACATAAACTCACTCTCCTATAATTACTTAATAAAAAAATCCCTAATCCAAATGGACTAGGGACGATTATTCTAACCGCGGTACCACCCTTGTTGCATAATATAATATATGCCACTTGTTGGTATTTAATTGTAGACTCCAGACTGATCTATTACTTCTTTCACCAACTGCCTCTCACCTACGCAGTCTCTCTGTAAGGATATTAGCAAAGTAACCGGTTCCTTCAACGTCTTTTCTGTTTTACACTTGTTATTGTAAATATAAGAACTAAAATTGTCAAGGGGTATTTTTTGTTATCGTACCACAAATTCCACAAAAATATTTGTTGCATGCAAATAAATGTATAAAAAAGACTGTAATTTCAACACGATTACAGTCTTTTACTAATTTTGAATAATTATAAATGTTAGTCAATATTTTTTCTAGTTAGATTGATTCTATCTTGGCTATCGATTTCAGTAACCTTAACCTTAACCATATCTCCAACATTCATTTCATCTTCAACCTTATCAACTCTATGCTTAGCCATCTTAGAAATATGTAATAAGCCTTCTTTGCCTGGTAAAATTTCAATAAAAGCACCAAAAGTAGTTGTTCTTGTCACCTTACCTTCATAAATTTCACCAACTTCAACTTCCTTTGTTAATAGTTCAATTTCTGCTAGACCAGCTTCTGCAGACTGCATATCTGGAGCTGCGATAAACAATGTACCATCATCCTCAATATCAATCTTAACACCTGTTTTTTCAACAATAGCATTGATAGTTTTACCACCTGGTCCGATGATAACTCTGATTTTTTCAGGATCAATCTTCATTGAAATAATTCTTGGTGCGTATGGTGATAGTTCAGCTCTTGGCTCAGGAATTTCTGCTAACATTTCACTCATAATATGCATACGTCCATCATGAGCCTGTTTCAATGCATCCTGTAATACCTGCTTTGATAGGCCATGAACTTTAATGTCCATCTGTATAGCAGTAACACCCTTAGCAGTACCTGCAACTTTAAAGTCCATATCTCCTAAAAAGTCTTCCATACCCTGAATATCTGATAAGATAGCCATTGTTGATGAACCATCTTCTTCAACTCTTTCTACTAAGCCCATTGCAATACCCGCTACTGGAGCCTTAATAGGTACACCAGCATCCATTAGCGCAAGGCAGCTTCCGCAAACTGAAGCCTGTGAAGTTGATCCGTTTGAAGATAAAATTTCTGATACTACTCTGATAGCATATGGGAACTCTTCAACAGATGGTAAAACTGGAAGTATAGCTCTTTCAGCTAAAGCTCCATGTCCGATTTCTCTTCTGCCTGGACTTCTCATAGGTCTTGCTTCCCCTACTGAATAAGGAGGGAAGTTATAGTGATGCATATATCTTTTTTCACTCTGTTCAGAGATACCATCAATTCTCTGTCCTTCTGATATAGGGCCTAAAGTAGCGACTGATAATGCCTGAGTCTGTCCTCTCTTAAATAGTCCGCTACCATGAGTTCTAGGTAAGATACCTGTATCTACCCAAATAGGTCTAATTTCTTCGTATTTTCTGTTGTCTGGTCTGATGCCATCATCAAGAATTAAGCTTCTAACCTGCTCTTTTGTAATGTCATATAGTACGCTTGAAATATCCTTTTCTGATTCAGGATATTTTTCTGCAAAGTGTTCTAGAGTTTCTATTTCAACTGCATCCATGTTTTCAAGTCTTTCCATCTTTTCAACAGTGTGTACAGCTTCCCTCATCTTACTTTCTGCATATTCTCTTACATCAGCTTCGATTTCTTCTGGAACTTTGTAAAGTTCAATTTCCATCTTAGGTTTGCCAACTTCAGCTACAACCTCATCGATAAATGCGATGATTTCTTTGATTTCTTCATGAGCAAACATAATAGCATCAAGAATAACTTCTTCAGGAATTTCGTTAGCTCCTGCTTCAACCATCATAATAGCATCTTTAGTACCAGAAACTACTAAATGTAAATCACTTTTTTCTCTTTCTTCTAGACCTGGGTTAATGATAAATTCACCATCGATCATACCTACTAAAACTGAAGCAGTAGGACCATCCCATGGAATATCAGAAATAGCTAAAGCAACTGAAGAACCAATCATAGCAGCGATTTCTGATGGAGCATCAAGATCCATAGACATAACTGTTGCTACGACTTGTACATCATTATAAAACCCCTTTGGAAATAACGGTCTTAAAGGTCTATCCATAAGTCTAGAATTTAAGATAGCTTTTTCACTAGGTCTTCCTTCTCTTTTAATAAATCCTCCTGGAATTTTACCAGCAGCATACATTTTTTCTTCATAATCACAGCTTAGAGGGAAAAAATCGATATCAGGTCTTGGCTGAGCTGAAGCTACTGCAGTTACATTTACAACTGTATCACCATATCTTACCATTACCTGTCCATTAGCCATTTCACATACTTTACCGATTTCAAGTTCTAATAACTTGCCACCAATAGCTGTTCTAAACACTTTGTAATCTTCAAATTTCATTTAAACAACTACCTCCTGTTTAAATACTTCCTTTTCATTATCTTCAATATATAAATAAAAGCGAGGCAAACAATACCTCGCTTAAATTCCAAACTATTTTCTTAGTCCTAAACGAGAAACAAGACTTCTGTATCTTTCAATGTCCTGTTCCTTAACATAGTTAAGAAGGTTTCTTCTTCTACCTACCATCTTTAGTAGACCTCTTCTTGAGTGATGGTCTTTTTTGTGAACCTTTAGATGTTCGTTAAGATCATTGATTTTGTAAGTTAGAATAGCAACCTGTACTTCTGGAGAACCTGTATCTCCTTCTTTTAGAGCATATTCTTTAATAATTTCTGCTTTCTTTTCCTGTGTAATCATTTTATTTTCTCCTTTTCTTTATACGCCTATTACTGAGTCTATCGTTGGAGTTTCAGTAAGCTAAGTAACAGGTAAATTTAACAACAATTTATGTTACCATATAACAATATTCAATGCAAGCTTTTATCTAAATCTATTTACCTAATTTTTTATAAATATATACATTTGTAGCAACTGAAACAGCAAGAGCGGTAAAAACAGCACATTTTAAATACTTTGTTCTTCTTTGCATCTTCATAAGTGTTTTCTCATCTAAAGTATCAATATAATCCATAGCTGCATCTGCTGGAGTTCCAAACCTTTCAATAACATATTTAAAATCAGTCATCCTATTTGCTTCAATATATCCATTTATACGCACCTTTAATAAGTTCAAATATTCTTTCTCACTTTTTCTTACAAATGGCAATATTTCTTTTACATCTTTAATATACTGTGCTGTCATTTTTTCCATATGATTTTTCATGGTGATATCCTTTCCTACAGCTTACTAAATTGCTTTTGTTGCTTCCTTTAGCCAAGCTCTCTCATCATCCTCTAAGTATTTTTCTATCTTATCATACACATTTTTATGATAATTATTTAACCATTCTATTTCGTCATCACACATAAGTTCTTTATTTATAGCTTCTGTATCAATAGGTACAAATGTAATAGTATCAAAACTCATAAACTGACCAAACTCATTTGCTACATCTTTTTTAACTACAATTTCATTTTCAATACGAATACCATATTCTCCCTCTAAATATAGTCCTGGCTCGTTTGACGTAACCATACCTTCCTCTAAGACAGCTCCATCATTTATTCCCTCAACTTTACGCCATCTAAAACCGTTTGATTCTTCATGAATAGTTGAAATATATCCTACGCCATGACCTGTTCCATGTTTATAATCAAGATTTAAATCCCACATTATACCTCTGCATAAAATATCAAGATTCATGCCTGTACATCCATAAAGAAATTTTGCTTTGCTAAGTCTAATCATACCTCTTAAAACAGCAGTATAATGATCCTTTTGCTTATCTGAAATAGGTCCTAAAACAATAGTTCTTGTAGTGTCAGTAGAACCATCACTATAATGAGCTCCACTATCAACTAATAAAAATCCCTTTGCCTCTAGCTTAGCATAGTCATTTTCTGTAGCATGATAGTGAACAAACGCAGCATTTTTTTCGTAACCAGCTATAGTCTCAAAACTTGGTTCTATAAAACGTTCTTGCGCCTCTCTAAACTCTAACAATTTTTCGGCTGCTGATATTTCAGTAAGTTCCTGAGTCTTAACTGCATTTTTTAACCAATAGATAAATTTAGTTTGTGCAACACTATCTCTAATATGAGCTCTCTTGTTATTTTCAAGTTCAACAGGATTTTTGCATGCTTTCCATAACTGAGTAGGTGAAAGATCATCAACAACTTCAACTTCAGGTCTAATATTGCTAAAAATTTTGTAATTTAGAGTATTTAAATTAACTAAAACCCTCTCAACGTTAATTTCTCTAGCGAAATCATAAATTTCATCATACTCTCTTAACTCAAGTCCAATTTCATCAAACTCATCTTTCAATTTGTCATCTAATTTACTTGTATCCATAAACAAATACTTTTCTCTTGTAGTCACTACCATATAAGCAAGAACTACTGGGAAAAATTCCACGTCATTTCCTCTCATATTTGTTAGCCATGCAATATCATCAAGAGTAGATAAAATCTGCATATCACAATCTTTTTCTTCAATATATTGCTGAAGTTTAGCAATTTTATCACTGCTTTTTTCACCTGAAAACTCTTCCTTTAAGAACCAAGCCTTATCCTTTGGAAGTTCTGGTCTGTCTTCCCACACCATTCCTACAAGATCCTCTTCACAGTATACTGAACCTGATTTAATTAGCGCCTCTTCTGCTAAAGCCATTGCAAAATGCGTATTTACAACACGTCCATCAAATCCAACTACACCCTCTTTAGGCAAGTTTTTATAAATGTACTGAGTAATAGTTAAAACTCCAGGTTCGCCCATTTCCATCTTAATAATTTCGCTACCTTCAAGTTGTTTTGCTGCTTGAAGAAAATATCTGCCATCTACCCATAAAGCAGCCTCATCTAAAGTTACAACTAAAGTTCCTTCTGAACCTGTAAACCCAGACATAAACTCTCTTGCCCTAAAGTAGCTTCCCACCGTTTCAGTCTGATGGAAATCAGAAGTAGGCACAACATAAATATCTATATTTCTTTCTTTCATTAGCGCTCTTAGCGCCTTTAATCTCTCATTAATAGTCATCTAGTCCTCCAAATAAAACTTATTTTCTCCACGTCTTTGATACTGTTCTTCTAACTCATGCTGATGATATAAGTATCCCTCATCATCAAAATATTTAGCACCTTTAGGGCATTTTTTAATGCAGGCACAACACTTCATACATATGCCATCTATTTTGCTAACATCATCAAAATTTATAGATCCAAGTGGACAAAGTTCCGCACAAAGTTTGCAATCATCACAATTTTCATTAGTTTTAGGCTTAACCTTTCTTATGTCTATAGGATTTTCATATCTGTCTCTTGGCTGATAGTAACCTCTATAGGGGAATGGCTCTCCATCCACATCCACCTTTTGTGATACTTTTCCTTCTTTTATCTTCCTAGCAATCTTATTTGCAAAAATAAAAATTTCAGACATATCTTTTTTATCTGGCCTACCTTGACCTAAAACTCTCGAAAAACTATGCTCACCAACACATGCAGCAGCTGCAATAGTTTTCATTCCTGACTTAAGTAAAATATCCCTAAGCTCAATAAGTCCATCATCAAAATTTCTATTACCATACATGACTACAGGTATAGCCAATGCGCCATTGCCTTCTATAGTATCCAAATAATCCAAAAGTAAATTAGGCACTCTCCCTGCAATTACAGGCGTTCCAAATACTACTATATCATCATTATTAAAAGTCATATGGTTTTGTCTAGCAAAAAGAGGAGTGAAATTCCACTCCTCGTATTTTAGACATAGCTCATCAGCTATTATATTTGCAATAGCTTTAACTGTTTTTTCAGTTGTACCAGTTCCGCTAAAAAAAACGGCAAACACTCTTTTAAACATTTCAATCACCTTTATTGATGCTGCCTATGATAAGCTCTTGCAGTTATGCAATTTGCCATAATCTCTTTACTTAAATCTTCAACAGAATCAAATTTCTTTTCATCTCTAAGCTTTTCTAAAAATTCAACCCTTATCATTTTACCATAAAGTTCTTTATCAAAGTTAAAAATATGTGTTTCAACATTTTTATTATATTTACCTATTGTCGGTTTATGACCAACATTAGTTATGCTTGGATACGAAATACCATTATATGTACACTTTGTAATATATACTCCATTGGGTGGTGAAACCATAGATTTATCTATATTTATATTTGATGTTGGAAATCCGATTTTTTTACCTAGTCTGTTTCCAACTACAACTTCACCTTCTATAGCATAATTTCTTCCCAAAAGCTTGCCAGCTGCAATCATATCACCCTCAGCAATTTTTTCTCTAATAAGAGAAGAACTTACAATTTGTCCATCAATAGTATAAGGCTCTGCTACATGTACACCAAACCCTTTTGCAACACTTTCTTTTACAAGCAATTCTACATTTCCCTCTGCCTTATAGCCAAAATGATAATTAAATCCACATAAAACTTCACGCATATTAAATTTATCAATTAAAATTTTATCAATAAAATCAATAGGTGCCATAGTCATAATTTCTTCCGTAAATGGAATGTTAAACAAATAATCTATACCCAGTGATTCAATAATTTTACACTTATCTTCCAAATATAATATATTTTTCACCGCATCAGCATTTTTAAGTAAATTTCTTGGATGATTTGCAAAGGTAAATACTGCACTCTTATACCCTTCACCCTTAGCATCATAAATAGCTTTTTTTATTATAGCCTGATGCCCCAAATGTATTCCATCAAAATTCCCTAAAGCTATTACTGTCGGTTCTATATTCTTTACTTCATCTAAAGAATTAAAAATCTTCATTTTGCATCCTCACATTAAAAACCTTATGAGATTTTAAAAGTTCATCCTCAATCTTTGCTACTCCTAAAAACTCATTATCATAATATATATTGTACATTTCTTGATGATTGCTGTCATCAACTATCTCAAATTCAAATCTCTTTAATTTCTTACCATTAACAAAATCTTTAGCTTTTTTGTTATTCAATTTAATTTTTCCAAAATGAACTAAAGGAACATCTGTATCTATAAGATTTTTAAAAACTTCTTCTTTTGACATCTCTTTTATATTCTCTATATCAAGAGCATCTTCTATTCTAAATATACCACTTTCAGTTCTTACTAAAGAAACCATAGTGGCACCACATCCAAGCTTTTTTCCTATATCACTACATATAGTTCTTATATATGTACCCTTTGAACAAGTTACAGTAAAGTCAACTAAATTACCATCTATACTATTTATAATTATATCTTTAATAATGATTTTACGAGATTTTATCTTAACCTCTTGGCCAGCCCTAGCATATTCATAAAGCTTTTTACCATTTACCTTAAGTGCTGAGTATTTAGGAGGAATCTGTTCGATTTCACCTCGAAATTCATTTATAACCTTTATAATATCTTTCTCTGTAATATTTTCTGTAGTTTTTTCTTCTAAAACTTCTCCCCAAATATCCTCAGTATCAGTTATTATACCAAGCTTTAAAGAAGCTCTATAAGTCTTCCAATCAAGGTCCATGTATTCCATAATTCGAGTTGCAGTACCTATACAAATGGGTAACACTCCTGTAGCCATAGGATCTAAAGTCCCCGTATGGCCAATTCTCTTTATGCCTGTAACTTTTCTCATAACAGCAACACAATCATGACTAGTCCAGTTTTGAGGTTTATTTACAACAATTATTCCATTTACATTATTCAAAACTATTTTCTACTTCCTTTTTAATAATTTCAATAACTTTATTTATTGGTTCTTTTGAAGTGAAACCTGCCGCCTTAACATGTCCACCTCCACCAAATTTCACACATATGCTAGCCACATCACCGTAAGTTTTAGCTCGCATAGAAACTTTTATAGTCCCATCCTTATTTTCTTTTGCTATAACTGCTATTTCAACTCCTGCAATAGCCCTAAGTCTCCCAACTGTTCCTTCGCTATCATCCATATTAGCATTGCATTTTTCTAACATTTCTTGTGTCACTTTTGCAACTATAGCTTTTCCATTTGCAAATAACTCTGCAGAACTTAATATTTCACTTTGAAGTGCTAAACGCTCAAAAGAATCATTTTCATAAATAGCAATACTAACATCATTAAACCCATCACAAATATCATAAAGCTCAGAAACAATCTTGTGAGTTCTCTTTGTAGTATTAGAATACTGAAAGTTTCCTGTATCAGTAGTTATACCTGCAAATATTCTTTTAGCGATTGCTTCATCAACTTGTATTCCCATAGTCTTTATAAGCAAATAAATTAACTCAGCTGTAGCCGCTGAATCAGGATCTATGTATGAGTAATCACAAAATGACTCTGCTGTCTTATGATGATCTATACAAATAGTTGTTTTAGCCTTATCAAACAACTCTGCTCTCTTTGGAAATCTAGATTTTTCACTACAATCAACACATATAGATATATCAAAATCAAAATTCACATCATCATAACTAATAGTTAATCCATCATCTAAAAATTTTAAATTCTGCGCAATTTTATCTTCTAGTACAATATGTGCCTTTTTACCAATTTTACGCAAAGCTAAACATAACGCTGTTGATGAACCAAGAGAATCACCATCAACTGAAATATGGGGAAATATTAAAAATACTTCCCCTTTATCTATGACATTGGCTATTTCTTCAAATGTATTATTATTCATCTTTTTTCACCACTTTGTCAATAAGCTCATCTATATGTCTCCCGTATTCTAAAGATGTATCCATCTTAAAAATTAGCTCCGGAATATGTCTTAGCTTAATCTGTTTACCTATTTCACGTTTAATAACGCCCTTGCAACTTCTCATAGCTTCTAATACTTCTTCTTTTTTAGCTTCAAGCTCTTGTTCTCCACCCAAAGCAAACACTGATAGGTAAACTGTAGCATAACTGCCATCGCTTGTAACATCAACAGCAGTTACACTAACCATACCGTCAGCTAATCTGGGATCTTTAATTTCTCTTAATAAAAGCTCGCTTGTGATTTTTCTAATTTCTTCACCAAGCCTGCCTGCTCTATATCCCTTGCCCATGTTTATTTCCTTTCAACTTCTTCCATCTGGAAGCATTCGATTACATCGCCTTCCTTGATGTCATTGTAGTTTTCAATACCGATACCACACTCGTAACCTTGCTGTACTTCTTTTGCATCGTCCTTAAATCTCTTAAGTGATGAAATCTTACCTTCATGGATTACGATACCATCTCTAACAATACGAACTTCGGCATTTCTAACTACCTTACCATCAGTTACATAAGCACCACCGATAGTACCAACGCCAGGAACCTTAAATGTTTCTCTAATTTCAACCTGACCTAAGATAACTTCCTTAAATTCAGGATCAAGCATACCTTTCATAGCGTTTTCAACATCATCGATGATGTTATATATAACTCTGTAAGTTCTAATCTGAACGTTTTCTCTATCAGCCATACTCTGTACAACACTACCAGGTCTTACGTTAAATCCGATAATGATTGCACCAGCTGTGCTTGCCAATGTTACGTCAGATTCAGTAATTGCACCTACTCCAGAATGTATAATCTTAACTCTTACTTCTTCATTTGATAGTTTTTCAAGAGAAGATACTACAGCACCAACAGAACCTCTTACGTCACCCTTAACGATTAAGTTTAGATCCTTAACTTCACCAGCCTTGATCTGACTAAATAATTCTTCAAGTGTTGAGCTTGCATTTCTTGCAAGAACTTCTTCTCTTAATTTCTGTTTTCTCTTTTCAGCAATTTCTCTTGCTAATTTATCATCTTTAACTACGTGGAAATCATCACCTGCAGCTGGAACTTCAGTTAGACCAAGTATTTCTACTGCTGTTGCAGGACCAGCTTTTTTAATAGTTGTTCCCTTATAGTCAGTCATAAGTCTTATACGACCTGAGGTGTTACCAGCAACTAAGCTCTGTCCAGTTTTAACTGTACCGTTTGTAACAAGTAATGTAGCTACAGGTCCTTTAGACTTATCAAGTCTAGCTTCAATTACAGTACCAAGACCTAATCTCTTAGGATTAGCTTTAAGTTCTAGTACTTCTGCCTGTAATAAAATCATTTCTAATAGGTTTTCTATACCCTCACCTGTCTTAGCTGAAACAGGAACACTGATAACATCTCCGCCCCAGTCTTCAACTAATAATCCATGTTCTGTTAAGTCTTTCTTAACAATATCTGGATTTGCTGCAGGTTTATCAATCTTATTGATAGCAACAATAATAGGAACTCCTGCCGCCTTAGCATGACTTATAGATTCAATAGTCTGTGGTTTAACTGAGTCGTCTGCTGCTACTACAAGTACAGCGATATCCGTAATATCAGCACCTCTAGCACGCATTGCAGTAAATGCTTCATGACCTGGTGTATCTAAGAAAACAATTTTCTGACCGTTTAACTTAACTTCAGATGCACCGATGTGCTGAGTAATACCACCTGATTCCTGTGCTGTTACATTTGTAGCTCTAATAGCATCAAGTAAAGAAGTCTTACCATGGTCTACGTGACCCATTACTGTGATAATAGGAGGTCTTCCAACTAAGTCTTCTTCTTTATCTTCAAATAGTTCTAAACCTTCATCGATATCTTCCTCTTCAACACTACCGATAACTACATTAATTCCTAATTCTTCACTTAAAATAAGTGCTGTATCTTCATCTAAATTTGCATTTATATTAGTTACAATACCAAGCTTCATAAGAGTCATAATAACTTTAGAAACTGATACTCCAACCTGTTCACAATATCCTGCTACAGTGATTGGAACATTGATAACTTTTGTACCTACTGGCATTTCTTCCATTTCTACCTCTACTTCTGGTTCAGGCTTAGTTTTTTGTTTTTGATGCTTCTTCTTTGACTTCTTTTCAAGAGATTTTTCACCGTAATGGTTGCCCTCACCTTTAATCTTCCTATCTTTTCTATCCTTCTTACGGTTATCCCTTTCCTTGTCTTTATCCTTGTCTTTTTTCTTATTTTTACGAGAATCTGCTTTTTCTGGATTTACAGGAATACTCTGCATGTCCATTGCCTCTTCTCTTGTTTTATTTTCTTTTCTATGCTTCTTTTCTACCTTATTTTCATTAGGTTTTTCAGTCTTTTTAGCAGCTTTCTTTTCAGCTTTTTCTCTTCTTTCTTTTTCAAGTCTAGCTTCTTCTCTTTTCTTAGCAGCTGCTTTTCTTTCTTCTTCCTCTTTTTTCACATCTTCAGCTTTTTTTATAATCTTAGGACCTTTAAATACAGGTTCTTCAACTACAGGAGCTACAGTTTTATTTTCCGCTTCTTTTTCAGCTAAAATAGCTTCTTTTTCTTTAGCCTGCAATGCTTCTTTTTCAGCTTTTTCCTTTTTTGTTATAGGTTTTCCTACTGGTTTTCTTCTACTTTCAGATTCTGCCTTAGTAATAGGTCTACCAATAGGCATCCTTCTTGAAGCACTTACTTCTGTTTTCTTTTCAGTTTTCTTTTCAGTTTTCTTTGCCTTAGGCAACACAATCTTAGCTGCCTTTACTTTTACCTTAGGTTCATTTTCTTCATTTGACACAGTCTTTTTGCTTTCTGCTCTAACAACCTTAGTTTCTGATTTCTTTGCAATTTCACTTTCTTTTACTGTCATGAAAACACCTCCTTTTATTGACATTCTCTGTCTATTTCTCCCAATATTACTTCAGCAAAGTTCTTGTCTAATATACCAAATACTGTTCTGCCAGGATTGCCAACAATATGAGATAATTCTTCGCTGTCACCATATATTCTGTAAGTTACATTATATTTTTGTGCAGCTTTAATCAACTTCTCCTTACTGTTTTGTGCCGTATCTTCAGTGATAATCAAAAGTTTAATTTTCTTTTTAGGCAAATAAGTCATACAAGTACCACTACCCATAATGAGATTTCCTGATTTTCTGGCAAAACCCATATAGCTATTTATCTTTTTCATATTTCGTTATTTCCTCAAGTAATCTTTCCTTTTGTTCTTCACTTAAATCAACACCAAAGGCTCTTATGAAACCTTTTTTCTTAAATATTTTTTTGAGACACTGCTTATCTTTGCATACATAAACACCTCTACCTTTTGCATTACCATCAAAATCAACTGTGATTTTTCCTTCATAGCAAGCAATCCTTATAAGTTCCTTTTGAGGCTTAGAAATATTGCAACCGATGCATCTTCTCATAGGTATTTTATTTGATTTCAAATATATCCCTCTCTATTCTTCAACTTCAACGATTTTAATATCATCGTCTTCATCTAAAGGTTCTTTTGTTTCTACGATTTCTTCACCATAAACTTGAAAATGACTCTTAATATCAATTTTCCAACCACATAGCTTAGCTGCAAGTCTTACATTTTGTCCAGATTTTCCAATAGCTAATGAAAGCTGATAATCAGGTACTACAACCTGTGCTGTCTTTTCATCTTCATCAACAGTTACCTCTTCAACCTTAGCTGGGCTTAGTACGTTACTAATAAGTACCTTTGGATCTTCACTCCAAACAATAATGTCAATTTTTTCATTAGATAATTCATCAACTACATTTTGTACTCTAACGCCTCTAGAACCAACACATGCTCCCACTGGATCAACGTTTTCATCTGTTGTATAAACAGCCATCTTAGTTCTTGAACCAGCTTCTCTAGCGATACTCTTAATTTCAACTACGCCTTCTCTAATTTCAGGTACTTCTAATTCAAATAATCTCTTAACTAAACCTGGATGAGATCTTGATAAAAATACCTGAGGTCCTTTAGTTGTCCTCTTTACATCCATGATGTAAACTTTAATTCTTTCGCCGATTTCAAAATGTTCTCCTGGAACCTGTTCCTTTAAAGGTAGTATTCCTTCAGTCTTATCAACACTTACAAACAATGTTCCATTGCTGTTTCTCTGAACAATACCAGTGACAACTTCACCAGCTCTATCAATAAAATCATCAAAAATCATTGTTCTTTCGGCTTCTCTAATTCTTTGAACTACCACCTGCTTTGCAGTCTGTGCAGCAATTCGTCCAAAATCTTTAGGTGTTACCATATATTCAACTACATCACCAACTTCATATGCAGGGTCAATTTCCTGCGCTTCTTCTAAAGAAATCTGAGCACTATCATCTTCGATTTCTTCAACTACATCCATAGACATATACACGTTGATATCACCTGTGATTTTATCGATATCAACTGATACGTTTTGGTTAGTTCCATAATTCTTTTTATATGCAGAAACCAATGCAGATTCGATAGCTTCAAAAAGCATCTCTTTAGATATTCCTCTTTCGGCTTCAAGTTCGCCAATAGCTTCGATAAACTCTTTATTCATTTCTTTTTCCTTCCTTTTTAAAATACCACAGCAAGCTTAGTCTTAGCTACCTGTGATTTAGCTATTGTTAATATGTTATCTTTTTCATCTTTTAAATAATAATTATCATCATCGATACCATCTAAAGTAGCTGTAAGAGTTTTTTCTCCATCAATTGCCTTATATAGCTTCATATCAACTAAACTACCGATGTATCTTTTATAATGTGCCTCTGTAATAAGTTCTCTATCCATTCCTGGAGAAGATACCTCTAGATAATAATTCTGTTCAATAGGATCATCTCTATCAAGAATTTCACTTAGATACCTGCTAACATCTTCACACTCTTCAATACTAATATATTCTTCTTTGTCGTGACTCTTTTTGTCTATATATACCCTTAGAAACCAATCTTTTACTTCTTTAACAAATTCAACATTCCAAAGCTCAAGACCCTTTTCGTCAAGGTAGTCGTTTAGTAAATCGCTAACGACATCTTTGATTTTTTGCTTTGCCATCTGTTCTCCTTTAATTTTTTCATTTCTAAAACTAAAGAGTGGGCAACATGCCCACTCCTAGTCTAATAATCTAGTATTTTTCTCAAGTAAGTATAACACAACTTTAAGACAACTGCAAGGGTTTAAATTAGACCTAAATCTATATTTGCAAAACAAATTTTCTTAATATTCATAAATTTAGCATTATAATATTGTCTTATGAAGTTAAATTCTTTATAATAAAAAAAATCATATGTGAATATGGGAGGTATATTATGAATTACAAAATTATAGGACAAACAGTTCCTTCAGTAGAAATCTCTTTAAATCAAGGAGAACAGCTCTTTACACAGTCAGGTGGTATGGCATGGCAAAGTGATGGCATCGAAATGTCAACTAATACACGAGGTGGCCTGCTTAAAGGTTTTGGCCGTATGTTAGCTGGTGAATCTATGTTTATGGCTCACTACACCGCTACTAAAAACAATGCATTTATTGGTTTTAGCTCAACTGTTCCTGGTAGTATAGTAGCTATAGATGTAGGCTCTACTGGAAATAATCTAATTATACAAAAAGGTGCTTTCTTGTGTGCTGAAGACACTGTGCAGCTAAATACAGTTATAAATAAAAAACTAAAATCAGGTATGTTTGGTGGTGAAGGTTTTATTTTGCAGCAGCTACAAGGTAGCGGAATGGCTTTTTTAGAAATCGATGGTGACATCATAGAAAAAGACTTGCTTCCTGGCGAAGTTATAAAGGTGGATACTGGAAATATAGTAGCTTTTTCACCTACAGTAGGCTATGATATAGAAACAGTAAAAGGTATGGGAAACATTTTATTTGGTGGCGAAGGTTTATTTTTAACTAGACTAACGGGCCCAGGTAAAGTAATTATCCAGACTATGAACTTTGCTGATTTTGCAGGTAGATTAATTCCTTATATGCCTGTAGATAGAGGTTAATTTGTTAAAAAAACGCCTATAATCAAGCTTCGTGCACAAAGATATTGATTTAGGCGTTTTATTATTATATACCAAGACCTTTGGTAACATTCATCAAAAAATCTTGTACATTTGTTACTATACTTTTAGCAGATAAACTGCCTCTATCTCCCAATTTATTTGCTGCAAATTCAGAAGTATCTACCATATAAAAATAAAGTGGTCGAATTGTTCCATCTTCTAATACCCTATAAGTAGGTGTCATATTACCAGTAGCTATAGTATGAAGCACTGTTGCCATTCCTATAACTGTTGTAGCTTTACGAATATGAGAGCGAATTGTATCCTGACCTTTATAAGTATGTTCAAAAACTTCTGGAAGAGGTCCATCATCACGAATAGAACCATTTAACACAAAAGGTACATTATTTTTTACACATGCATTTATAATTCCACTATTAATATTTTCCTTATTTATAAATTCATTAATTGAGCCATATGTATTTATAGCATTTATCGTATCTAAATGGTTATAGTGTCCATCCTCATGAGGCATTTGAGTTACTATATCAGTTCCAAGTGCAGTGCCAATATACCCACCTTCAAGGTCATGAGTAGCAAGTGCGTTACCTGCCAATAATACTTGTACATAACCATTGTCAATTAATTTAGCCATATTATTTCTTGCTTCTGCATCAAACGAACATGCTGGTCCTAAGACCCAAACTACATATCCATTGTTTTCTTTTTCATATTTTAAAAGCTCCAAAAGATTTTTATAATCACTGCTAAATCCTGTTTCCCTACTTCTGCTTTGTCTAAATGCAAAAGTTGCTGTTTTAGTTTCATTTTCCTTCTCAAAACAATCTACATGAACATATATACCTTCCTGGCAATCCTCAGTTCTGCCAACTACAACTAGATCTCCCTTTTTCAAGTTCCTTAATTCCCTAACTAAAATTTTTCCTTCTTTATATACAGGTACACCGTCCATGCGACTGTCTTCTGCCAAAAGCCATTTACCATTTATTTTAAAGTACTCAGGATAAATTGAAGTTCCATGAAATTTTTTTGGTGCTGCCTTATTTACTGGTGCTTCTATTAAAACCGCATCTGGTGCTTTTACAAATTTATCATCCTCAAAATTAGGTTTGATATAATTTGGTAATTTAAACATACGACGTAATCTCCTTAAAAAAAATTGGCCCCTCCTAATATTACACACTTTGTCTATATTAGAGGGGCTCATAGTTATTTATAAAGTTATTTATAAAGTTATGTTATAAAGTGATTTTTATAGATCTGAATATTTTGCATCTAAATCCCAAGGCTGCATAGCGCCACCTTCATGTGCCGGACGACAAGTGCGTGCAAAGATATTTAGACAACCCTTTTCTTCCTTAAGTGGTGGGCAAACCCAATTCTTTCTTCTTTCTGCTAGTACTTCATCTGAAACTTCTAATTCAACAATACCCTTAATTGTATCTACAGTTACAATATCTCCGTCCTCAACTAAAGCGATAACACCACCATCATATGCTTCAGGAGAAACATGTCCTACTAAAGCGCCATGGCTGAATCCTGAGAATCTAGCATCTGTAACTAGACCAACACTCTTATGCAAACCTCTAGCAACTAGAGCATCATTTGAAAGCATTAGTTCCTTCATACCTGGAGCACCTTTACATCCTTCATATCTCATAACAATTACATCTCCAGGAACAATTTCACCAGCAACGATTGCATTGTAAGCCTTAGTATCGTTATCAAAACATTTAGCTTTACCACGGAATACTCTCATTTCTTCAGGAACACCTGTAGGTCTAATGATAGCACCTTCTGGAGCTAAGTTTCCTCTTAAGATCTGTAGTCCTGGTAGGTCATATAAAGGATTATCTAATGGACGTAGAAGATCACTGCTGTGAGTTCTTACGTTCTTTAAAATATCTCCCCAAGTTTCGCCAGTCATAGTAGGTACGTCTAAGAATAATTTTTCTTCTAGATTTTTCATTACTGCTAGCGCACCACCTGCATGATATAGGTCGTTAATTGTATATGGACCACTTGGAATTACGCCAACAATACATCTAATTTCCTTAGCATATTTTTCAAAATCTTCCATAGTGATTCTGATACCTAGTTCGTATCCTAAAGTTAGAATATGCAATAATGCATTTGTTGATCCAGCGATAGCCATATCAAAAATAATCGCATTTAACAAAGTTTCTCTAGTAATTAACTGAGATGGCTTCATATCTTTTTTAACCATTTCTACCATCTTCATACCTGCTTCTCTAGCTTTTCTTATTTTTAAGCTATCTACTGCAGGAATACAAGAAGTTCCTGGCAATACAAGATTGAAAACTTCACCCATTAGCTGCATAGTGTTTGCAGTACCCATCGAAGGACAAGCACCACATGTTGGGCATACACATTCTTCTAATTCTAATAATTCATCATTGCTCTTGCCACTGAAACGAGCTACGTCTACATCCGCTTCAACTACCTGACGACCTTCATGACTACCTGCTGACATACATCCTCCAGTAACTACCATTGAAGGAATATCTAATCTAGCTGCTGCCTGGTAACAACCTGCTATAATATTATCACATGAAGCAATCATACAGATACCATCAAACTGATGTACTTTACTTACAGCTTCAACAGACATACATACGATGTCTCTCATAACCTGTTCGTATTTCATTTCTTCTACACCGTTAGGAATGTTTCCGCATGTAGCAGGAATACCAAATTCTACTGGAACACCACCAGCAGCCTAGATTCCCTGCTTAACTGCTTCAGCAATCTGTCTTAGATGTGCTGTACCAGGAGATCCTTCCTGAAATGAGTTAGGAACTCCAATATGTGGCTTATTACGAATATCACTATCGCCATATCCAGCCGCTTTCATCATTACTCTACGATGTGCACCACTTTCGCCGTCCCAAAACTGTTTTCCGTATTTACCCATTTTATTTACCTCTCTTTTTTAATATAATCTGATTGCATAAGCAATTCTTCGTTACTTATTTTTTCATTTATCTTATTAGCAAAATCATCCTTAGGTATTTCTTCTAGTGATACTGAAATATCTCCTGGCTGCCATTTATATGAGTCAACTAAACATTTAACAATTTTCTCCGCCATTTCCTTTTTCATCTCACTAGTTCTACCTGGATATAAGCTGATTGAAACATGTGGCATAACTTTCACCTATTCCCAGTTTGTTCCTACATTTTTTTCAATAGCTTTTTCATAAATACCTCTAGCTGCCATTAAATCTTGCGTTCCGATACCAACAGTCTCAAATACGATAATTTCATCGTCATTTTCTCTGCCTACAAGTCTACCAGCTAAAACATCTCCAAGTTCACCTGTAAAATCGTCTTCTGTAATTCTGCCTTCTTTTAGAGGGATTAGTATATCTCCAGATTCTGCTAGTACTGCAGACTGTGAGTCGAAATATATTTTGCTAGCTTTATCTAAAATTGCTGGATCCATTTCCTGCATATCATGCTGATATGCACCTACACAGCTTACTGTAATGCCTTTTTTACATTTTGATGCATCAAATACAGGTTTTTTAGCCGGTGTCATAGTTACTAAAATATCAGCATCTGTAACTGCGTCATCTGATGATTCAGCTGCAACAAACTCTGCACCATAAGAAGCTAACTCAACGGACATCTTTTCAACAAAAGCTTCTAGACGAGCTCTATCCATATCAAATATTTTAACTTTTTCTAATTTTCTAGCACAAAGCATAGCTTCTAACTGTGTTGCAGCCTGACCACCAGTACCAATTAAAGCTCCTATTTTAGCATCCTTAATAGCTAAAGCTTCAAAAGCCGCTCCTGATGCTGCACCTGTTCTAAGCTGAGTAACATAAGTTCCATCTAAAACAGCTTCAACCATTCCTGTAGTAGTATCTATTAAAAGTACCTGTGCTGGAGCAGTAGGCAATCCTTTTTTAACATTTTCTGGAAATATATTTACAATTTTCAATGAAGCAGTATCTAATTCACCAACATATGCTGGCATAAAAAGTAAAGTACCGTTGTGCTCTGGCACCTGTATGTTAGTACGCAATGGAACCTCACTCTTGCCTTCAGAATAAAGCATAAAAGCTTTTTTAACAGCCTCTATTGAGTCCTTCATCGAAAATACACTTTTAATATCTTCTCTATTTAGCAATAACATATTTACTCCTCTCTAGTCGCATGCTACTATTCACACACAACACTATCTTCTTTTTTCTCTTTAGTCAATGCCTGCTTAAATGTTGTGATACTTGCAATAAATACTACTGCTACTACGATCCATACAAGCATATCTTTGTTCATATTCTTAACAACAAATGCTGCGATACCTACACCGATTACACCAGTAACCATGATAATAATTGACATAAGCTTTTCATATTTACCAGCTCTTACATATGTAATAGATGACATAGGCATCACTGCTGCACAAGAAGCCATCATGATTGGGAATGATACTAATGGATCCATTCCTGCGAAGTATACGATAGCCATACATGGTGCATAAAAACCAACTCCCATTGACTGACCAATACCACAAATTGCTGTACCGATAGCTGCTAGTACTAAAGGAAGTCCTGTTAAACCTAAAGCAGTGTTACCCTGACCTAATATATCAAGCATTCCTGTCTGTCTTAATACCATTAGAACTGCTGTTAAAAATAATGCACAACCAATAACAAACTGTACTTTCTTAACTGGTAATTTACTTACTATTCTAGCTCCAATAATACCACCGATAATAGATGTGATAATTAATGTTACTAAAGTTAATGGTTCAACTTCTACAATAGCTAAGAATATAAATCCCTGAAACATAACTGGTAAAGTATTTGCTACATTTAGTGTACCAGGAATATAACTATCATCACGTACTAAATGAAACATCTTGTAAATAATTGTCTGTGGAGCAAAACTTCCAATACCTAGTGCATCAAGAAAGTTTGTTACAAATCCCTGAACAACATTTACACAGTTTTTTAGTAAACCATCACTTTTTACTTCCTGACGATGTTTAATTACATCCTGTGCGAATACTACAATATAAGAAACCATTAATAATGCTAATCCTACTTGGATAATCGTTACCATATTTTACACCTCTCTAATAAAACTAAATTATCTTACGAATTTGTTATTAAATAACTTTCCCGGATCCGTTTTAGAATAGTTATTTTCTTAACAATTCTTTTCTCAAGTTCATAATAGACAACTTTTTCTTGTTTGTCAAGTATATTTTCCTATATGGAATATAATTTTTATATTATCAACCATATATTACTAATATTTATAGTTTAATATTCCTATTTGTACTTAAATAAATACAAATTACAAATTTATTGCCTATTTAGTTTGACATTAACATATATTCAAAGTAATATATTTGTTGTATTAGGAATATTTGATTAAACTATTTTCCCTGAAAATAATTATTTTTTTCGCATTTTATATTTAAAAGAAAGAATGAGGGTATTATGAAGGATATAGAATATGTAGGAAATAAAGTTAACGAGCTAAGAAAACAAGCAGGTCTAACTTTAAAAGAACTTGGAGAGAAAACTGATTTATCTCAAGGCTATTTATCAAAGTTTGAAAGAGGACAAACAACTATTTCAATTGATAGTCTTATGGCAATAACAAAAGCATTAAATACATCTATAGATAAACTATTTCCGACTGAATCAGCAGAGTCTAATAATCTAGATACTATTGTACATAGAAGCTACGAAAACTCTGTACTATATATGGAAAATACAGAACATATTAACTATCAAATCACTCACAATCTAGATATGGATATATTTCCTAAGATTAGTGTTTTGCTTCCTTCACCAGACGCAGCCAAAGATGCTTTGTTTTCTCATAAAGGTGAAGAATTTGTATATGTTTTAGAAGGTATACTTACAATAAAGATAAAAGATCAAACATATGAGCTTTATCCCGGCGATACAGCACACTATCATTCGGACGTTGAGCATACATGGTATAACAATACTAATATGACTACAAAAATACTTACTATTCACACACCAAATGTGTTACATATTAACGATGATAGACTAATACCTATTAACATAATGCATAAAAAATAGCACTAAAAAGCCATTCCTAACTGAAAGTTATTTTCTCTAGGAATGGCTTATTTTTTTTATTTAACTATTTTTTCTAAAAAAGCTTCTAGGCCCGCTACCACATCGCCGTATGTTTCATCGAAATTTCCTGTATACCATGGATCTGCAATGCTTCTGTCAATATTAGCCCAATCAAGTAGTTTTGACACTTTGCCCTCTTCATCTCCACCTGCAATGCGCAGTATGTTTCTTATATTTGCATCATCCATTCCGATAATGTAGTCATACTCTTTATAATCTTCTTTAGTCATCTGTCTTGCTTTTCTCTTTGTATATGGTATTCCAACCTCATCTAGCTTGTTTTTTGTGCCATAATGAGTATCGTTACCTATTTCTTCTCTACTTGTTGCTGCTGACTGTATATAAAATTCCTCTGCAATATTTCTTTTGTTTACCATATCTTTTAAAACAAATTCTGCCATAGTTGAGCGGCATATGTTGCCATGGCAGATGAATAGTACTTTAATCATATTATTTTAAACTCCTTAAATTGCCTCAAAATGCCCTATATTGCAAGGTTTTTCGAGGTGAATTTTAATTTAACGATAACTTTTTGCATCTTTCTCAGTAACACAAAGATTTAGTATATCTAATAACCTTGCCCATCTATCACAATTCTTCAATCAATGCTTTCTTAATTTGTTCAGCTATATCCATACATTTTTCAACAGTAAAATATTGTTCTTCAAATGCATCAGAAAAAACCTTTGATACTGCTCTTGCAATAGATTCTAATGAAGAGTCATATCTTATAAGACGCGCTACACTTTCACTTTCTCCATCAAATTCATTTCGAGGAGCGTCTGGTAACAATCCATATGGATTCCATTTATCAACTTCTTTTTTTACTATCTTGTAAATATGATATCGATCACCCAACTGCAGCTTTCTATTTTCTGCTGCCTGTCTATACCCTTCAATAACAAAATCCATATCTTCAATATCAGGCTCACAACATATGTCCATAACTTTATACCAATCATGGTTAAGGCAAATGTCGTCAATCAACTGTTCTGTAAACAAAGTATCTAAATCTGGATAATCATATTCTCTACTTTCATCACAATTCCCACATCTTAGAAAAGATACATGACCAGTATATCCAATAATCATATATTCATCTGGCTTATCTCGAAATTTGAGAGTCAGTTCCGGCTCGATATCTAACCTTGTATATGTAGTTATAACTTGCTTGATTTCTTCTATTGTATATGGATTATGAATATCCAAACCTTTGAATGCTTTATAAAATACATCTGCCTTTAACTGCTGAAGACCAGAAACCTGACCATCACCAAGTTCCATAATAATAAGAGAACCATCCTCTTTTCTTGCTACATCAATCGTAATAAAATTACTTCTCACTTTTGTGGCAACAGACTGTAGCCACTTATATTCTTCACACGAAATATTTATATCTGCTTTTTCCATCCAATAATCATAAATAGCAAGGATACGTCCAGCATATAGAAAAACCCGATATTCTTCAGATAAAGGCATGCCACTTTGTTCATGATATCCTATTTTTCTCAAATTCTCATATTTTCTTAAAACAACACCACCCACAAGATTTTCGCCTTGGCGAGCGATAAAGTTGTTTGCTACAATTTCTAAATTCTTTTTATCTTGGATGTTCTTCACGAAACAAGCATCATACCATTCATGCTTTCTACTTTTTACATAATCCTTTACAATATATGCGCCTTCTAACATCTTTGAGATATGCAATACATCCTCTATGTTATTTCCAATAGTCCATACAGATGCAACAGTATCATCTTTAAAATCATTGCACCAACCAGGTAGCAGATGATATCTTTCATATTCCTCTGGCGTATTGATAAGATATATTTCTTTTTGTTCTAATGCATCGTATAATTCTCGATACATTTCAGGTTTCATCATCCAACCTCTATATATAGTCAGACCAGAAATATCTTCTCCATATAATTTGAGCCTACCTTCCATAAATTCTTCATAACTGAACAATGCGCAATAATTGTCTAGACCAGCAGCTTGATATTCTTTCTTATAATCTTCATCAACTCTGCAAGGATATAGCGAATTGTTACAGAACAGAAAATTAACATCTGTCAATTCTCTAAGCATAATATTACCCTCTGCCTCAACTCCACTAATCAATTCAAACATTATTCCTATAGATAATTCTTCTATAGGTGGCATATAGTCTAGACAACGTGTTGACATCTGTATGCCTGCTACCTTAAATTTATTTCCGTGTAAGTCAAACAAGAGGTCACCTACTTTAAGAACAGCGCCTTTACTCAATTTTATTGTATATACAGTTTTTCTTCCGGTTATCTTAAACCGATCCATTATCCTGAAAATATCAGCCATATATTCACCACCTTACTTGGTTTATTAATACCAAGTATACTCTCACAGATGTCCTAAAAAACGAACTTATACTCCTTACTACCTCTATTTACTTTTACATCTACTTTAATGTTATTTTTAACCATATATTTTCCGCAACTGTTCTGTTAAATATAATACAAAAAGATTATTTATATTATTATATTACGCTTGTTTAAGAGCCTTATTGACAATTTACTTAAAAAAAATATAAACTACAATTACTTTTTTTAAGGATTTTTGTATTCTTTGAAAGTCCCATGGATATTATTATTTCTACATAATTATTCAAAATATTTTTCCTCGTCTTTTAAATCTTAACTCTATTATAATAACAACTTATTTAACAACTTCCCATATACACGCTCTACAAACCAAGTTTCTGTAGAGTACTGATCTATTTTGCTAGCTTCAATCCAGCCTATGTTGCTGTTTTCGTCTTCTTTTATCCTTATTTGTTCTTGCTTATTAGACTCAAATAAGTAAGTGATATTTAAATGAAGATGTGATGATACGTATTCACCTTTTTTCTCATGACCAGATACTGGTAAAATTTCCAATGAAAAAATATCATCACTTAAAAACTTAATATTTGTTAAGCCGCTTTCTTCTTCAATTTCTTTTAAAATAACTTCTTTTAAATTGCTATTGCCATCTGCATGTCCACCTAGCCAGGCCCATGACTTGTAAATATTGTGATACGCCATAAGAACATAATCGTGTGATTCATCTAAAATCCAAGCCGATACAGTAATATGGGCATTTTTATTATCTCTCCCTAAAACATCTGAATTGCTTGAAATGTATCTTAAAATTTCAGCTTTATCATTTTCTTCTTGCTCATTAAAGGGTTTAAAATTTTCAATATCTTTTATTAAAGTTGATAAACCTTCCATAAAGGCCTCCTATTGTTTTTATTTTTTCATATTTACAAGCTCAATAGCTTCCTTTGCTGTCATATATTCAATATCCAATTGGATGATGGCCATTGCATTAATAGATGATTCTATTTCGTCAGCAATTCCTTCTTTAAAATCAGAGGAATATTTCATAGCTAAAACAGTCGCTATACGCTTTATTTCATCAACATCTTCTATAAAAAATGCCTTGCCAAAAGCAATTACACTGCGAAAATATGTAGTATACTTTTTGGGAACAATTTCATCTTTATCGATAACAGTAAATGATACTTTTTTATGACGATTTATAGCATCAATCTTATGACCTGATTTTGCAGAATGAAAATAGATTTTGCCATCAGCATAAACGTAACTCATAGGCACTGCATATGGATAATCCTCATCACCTAATACTGCCAAAGTACCACTTGTATTTCTATTTAAAATTTCTATCGCTTCATCTTCTAAAAGTAATTGTTTACTTCTTCTCATTTTTCTATATCCATACTCTGCTAATTCTTCCCAGTCTTCTCTATTACCACATCTTCTTAAATATTCAAGTCCACCATCAACTGCAACTGCACCACATTTGCAAAACTTAAAATCATGTTCTGACTTACTTTCAATTATCTCACCACATTTATTACATCTAATTTTATTTACAATTATATTCATAGCTGGTCTCCTTTTCTATTTTTTTAATAATTCTGGGTATCTTTCGATACCTTCTTTTATAGCCTTTAAAAATCTTTTTCCGTATTTATCAAATTTCACTTCACCAACACCTGAAACATTTAGCATTTCTTCTTTGTTTTGTGGTACTTTAGCTGCCATATCTATTAATGTTTTATCACTGAAAATAATATATGGTGGCATATTTTCTTCACGAGCAATTTCAAGTCTAAGTTTTCTAAACATTTCGAATAACTTAAATCCAACTGAAGTGAGAGTCTCCTTACCCTGAGCATGCTTTTTAGCCTTAGACGGTTTTTCAGCACGCTTATCATCATCTGTAATTTCTACAAATACTTTAGCATCATTCTTTTTAAGAGGAGTTATATCTCCCATCTTAATAACTTGATAATCACCTACAGTCAAGTAACCTTCCAAAATCAACTGATCCATAAGGCGTCTTAAAAGCTTTTTATTAGTTCCTTTTAAGACCCCATAAGACTTGTAGTTTATAGCACCTACTTCATTTAATCTAGCTGTCTTTGCTCCATAAACAGCATCTATAATTATAGTTTTACCAAATCTACCCTTAGCTTCAAACACGCAATTTATCATCTGCTTTGCTTCATCAGTCATATCTAAAGTTTCAAATTCTTGCAAGCAGTTTCCACAATCATCACAAGGTTTATTAGGATTTTCACCAAAATATTTAAGAATATAGTTTCGCAAGCATTGGGTAGTATAGCAATATCTTTCCATACTCAAAAGCCTTTTATTGTCTCGATCTTTTACTAGCTCCATGTCTTCATAATCAAGCTCTGACATATCTTTATGGTCTAGCAAAAATCTATTTATCACAATATCTTGAGGTGAAAAGAGCAAAATACAAGTTGAATCTAGACCATCTCTTCCGGCTCTTCCAGCTTCCTGATAGTAGTTTTCCATGCTTTGTGGCATGTTATAGTGAATAACAAATCTGACATTTGACTTATCTATGCCCATGCCAAAGGCATTAGTTGCAACAACTATCCTCTTTTTATCATAGACGAAATCATCCTGCATCTTCTTGCGAAGAGAAGCTGCCATTCCTGCATGATACTTTGCCACAGAAACACCTCTGCTTTCTAAAAGGTCATAAAGCTTATCAACATTTTTTCTTGTGGCGCAGTAAATTATCCCACTATCATCCTTGTGTTCATCTATATACTTTAAAATATACTCATCTTTGTTTTTAGGCTTTTCTACCTGGAAAAACAAATTTTCTCTATCAAAACCGTTTACCAAATTATAAGGATATACAAGACCTAAAGTGCAAGAAATATCCTCACGAACATTTTCTGTTGCTGTAGCTGTAAAAGCGCTAATAATAGGTCTTTTAGGCAATAAATTTACAAATTCAACTATCTTCATATAGCTAGGACGAAAATCCTGCCCCCACTGAGAGATACAATGTGCCTCGTCAACTGTTATCATAGAAATCTCAATAGATTTAGCCAAATCTAAAAATCCATCACTTGTCAATCGCTCTGGCGCCACATAAAGGATTTTATACTGTCCTTTTCTTGCATTTTTAACTGTATTGACAAACTCCTCTTCAGATAATGTACTATTGATATATGCAGCGTGGGCGCCTACTTCATTTAAGGCATTTACCTGGTCTTGCATAAGAGAAATCAGCGGTGAAATAACCAATGTAATCCCCGAAAGTAGCATCGCCGGAATCTGATAGCACAAAGATTTTCCAGCCCCTGTAGGCATAACCGCCAAAATATCTTTGCCCTTTAAAATATTGTCTATAATCGATTTCTGGCCCGGTCTAAAGGAGTCATAACCAAACAAAACCTTCAAAGCCTCCTTAGGAGTATCGTACTCAGGCGCATTATATTTAAAATCTTTTATAACTACCTCATCAGATACGTCTTCGTAAAAATACGTATCTTCTTGTTCTTCATAGGTTTCAGCTATCTGAAATAGGCTTGCCCATGACATATCATCAATATATCCATTTTTAAAATTTGAATTACTGCTCATCTCATCCTCTTTTTATTCTCTTTCTTTTAACTGCATTTACTTCGCATATATATATCTTGTAAAAAATCTTTTTCACTCATTTCCATAAATTTCTTTAAATCTACTACATTTTCGTTAAAAAGTAGCAATATGCCGCTGCCTTCATGCAAATGGTATAGACGGTCAACATGAAAATGACCACAGGCCCAGCGCTTATATTCCAGTAAAAATTCAATTTCTCCTAAATATACTTCCATAGAATTATCCACCATGCTCTGATCGATACCTTTTATAAACAAGTCATTTGGCGTATAATTTGACGGACAAGTATGGGAAATTACCAAATCAAAATTTCCCTCTTCTTTTACTATTTGTCTTTCCAAATCCATCTCTTCTTCTGTTAGCTGCTCATCTTCTTACCAAACCATTTTGTTTATAATGCGGTACCACTTATCTACACTATATGCCCCAGGAATGGCAAGTGTTTTATAGCCACTAAATTCGTACTTTGCAGGAACATCATCTAGATATTCAATTCTTGGAAATTCTTTTTCTCTGTAAATTTCTCCGCCGTATTTTGGAATCTTTTCCCATTTTTCTGGAAACATTTCCATTACATTTTTTACTCGCGCCTCGTGATTTCCTCTAAGAGCTATATATGTAAATGGATATTTAGAAAGCTCTTTTTTAAACTTATAATCACGCCAACCATGTAAAGAATAATTCGCTCCAAAATCTCCTAATAATATTATATGATTGTTTTCTGATCTAACTGAAAGTTTGTTTTTTATTTTCTGATAAAAAGCTTTTATCGGGCCAACCTCACCATGAATATCACCCATTAAAAACTAAGTTTGCTTCATATTTATCACCTGCTTCAATAATTTTCCAAGAACCATCTTCCAATTCTGCATAATCAACTGTGTAATATATGCTTCCAAAATTACTATACTTTTCCAACAATTCTTTAGGTGGTAATGGTGTATATATGCCTTGTGCATCTACCTGCATATTTACAATATCATTTCTTACGATTTCAAAAGGCATAAAATCACTCCTTTTTTAAATTAGATTCAACATAGTTTAGTATATCAATCCATTCTATCTCATCTTTTATAAGTTTTACCATCTTATTTCTAGATACTCCATCATTGGCTTTATAAATATCTGAATCTATCATCATTTCAACAACTTCTTTAACCTTATCTTCCTGTCCTGAAACCTCTGCTATCCAAATAAGTAGTTCTGGACATCTAAAATTACACCATTGGTCTATTTCCTTATCACATATTTCTAATTCTTTATATTTATACCAAGAGCTTAATAAATGCCACTTTTGATCAGGCTCACCTTTTTCTTTGCATACTTCTTTACCTTGCATTTTAGCCTCATATAAATAAGTATTTCCGCTACGGTTTCGTTGTTGATATTGTTTTATAAATTTAGTAGTATATTGAGGTTTTTCCTCTTGTTTCTCGCAATATTTAATAAATTCTCTATAAATCATTTTATCCCCTTAAATACTTATTCATCCATGACTCTATACGTATTAAATTTAATCATAGTTTCCCATAAGAAAACAACACTCTTTGATTACTTCTAATAAAAATTATATATTATTAAAAGTAGAAAAAAATCCCCATAACTTCTAAATTTTTCAAACTACCTTTTACTATTTTTAACAACCAATCCAATTGCAAGTAAGCTGCTTAAAATACCTGCAAAAAACGGCATTAAGCACACACCATCAATTCCCTTAAAAGGGACTAGTAGCGCTAAGCAAACAAGTGGAAATACCAAAGTTCCACAAATTGAAGTAACAAATGACATAGCTGCTTTACCCATTGCAGTCAAATAGCCCGATAAAGATAAATAAACCCAGCTTACCAAATATGAAAAAGCATATAACCTCATAGCATGAATACTCAAATTTAAAAGATCAATATCTCCAGGTTTTACAAAAAAAGGTACAATTATTTGTCCTGTATATCTCAAAAATAGAAAAGCCAATAAAGATAACACTGATGCAAATATAAGCACTCTTTTTTCCAAGTCAATAAGACGTTTTTTTAGACTCGCACCATAGCAATAACTAATCGATGGCTGCATAGAATCTGTCATTCCAAAGATAACCATAGACATAATACTTCCAACATACATAATTATAGACATGGCCGCTACAGCTGTTGTTCCACCTAACTTCATCAAAACTATATTTAAAATAAGTGCCATTACCGAACCAGCTATATTACTAAAAAACTCCGACGCTCCATTAGCTATCATATGTAGAAATTGTTTTACAGGAATGGCTCCTTTGACAAAGCATAATTCCAATTTTCCTTTCAAAAATGGTATAATGGCAAGAATACTTCCGATTCCCATACTTATACAACTTGCAAAAGCCGCACCTAAAATTTTGTAATCATATACTACAATAAGTAAATAATCTAACACGATATTTAACAATGCTGTTGAAATATTTAAAATCATGCTATACTTTTGCCTATTACAAATACGTAAATAGTTATCTACAGCAAAATAAATCATAGTTACTGGAGAAAATATAGCATAAACGCACATATATTCAGAGGCATAATCTAATGCCTCTCCACTTGCTCCCATCAATACAAAAACAGACTTACTAAAAGTTACAAATATTATTCCTGTAAGAATCGCTACAATAAAAGTTATTTTAACAGAAAAACTAAAAATCCTATTCGCCATATTCCTATTTTTTTCTCCTAAGAATATAGCTATCTTAACTGATGATCCTACAGCAATCATATCTGAAATTGCAAATGAAATATTTACAAGAGGCATAGCAAGATTTATAGCTGCCAGTGCATTTTCACCAATAAATCGTCCGACAAATATTCCATCTACAATGACATATAAAGCGCTAAATACCATGCTCAACATAGCAGGAATGGCGCATCTAAAAAATAGCTTTGTAGGATGTAATGTTTCAAATATCAAAGAATCGTTATTCATATAATTTCTCCATTTTTCTATTTAATCTCCAATGGTTACAGTATAACACATAATAAAAAAAGGGATGAGTTAAATTCTCATCCCTTAAAATATCGTATTTTTAAATAACACTATTTAGTAGTCTTTTTTAAGATTAAAGCTAATGAGCCAGAAGCTACCATAAGCATAGCTAATAGCATAACAGCTGTATTATCACCTGTCTGGGTTCCCTTTTCTTTATCTTTATCATTTTTAGAAGCATCGTTTAAATCTTCTTGATGATGATTATTATCACTTGAAAGATCTTCTTTATCGCCAGGTACTACAGGAGTATTTTCTTCGTCTGGATTTACTGGAGCCTTAGGTGGTTCAACAGTAATACTATCACCTATAGCAAGAGGTTTATTATTTACATTGATTACATTGCCTGATTTATTTTCAACAGTAACGCCATCAGCTACATCAAAATTCATGCCCTCTTCAGCACTTAGAACTCTAATGCTCTTTAACATGTCCTCTTCCTTAGCTATCTTAAGAATAGATGTAATATATTCTTTGCCTACTACGTTTACAATTTTTCCCTCTTTATCCTCTAGCTCAACTACATTGGCATTGTCAATATCAATACCTTCTCCGCCTTTTTCAAAAGCACCAGACTTGACAGTTATATTTGCACTGTGACCTTCACCTTTATTTACAGCTAATTTCCTTACAACAGAACCATCTACTACAACCTGTCCTTTGTTTTCAGCAAAAACTTTACCATCTATTGAACCGCCTGTTACTTTTAACTCAGGTACTTTATCAGATGAAGCATCATATTTATAGTTATAAACATGTATATCACCATTTACAATTCCTGCAGCAATATTCATTTTACCACCATTAGCAACTTCCATATCACCATTAATTATAGCACCTTCACCTATAACAACATCTCCACCTTTATAATCTCCAAAAGTAAATGAATCCATTGCTAAACCAGTTTTTGATGCTGTAATAGTAGAATTCTTAATAACTGTCTTACCATTGTTATTTGACATAACATAATTACCTTCTCTAGCTGTTGTTAAGCTAGCATCAATGCTATCCACTGTCAAATCACAATAATTCTGAAAAATTATCATAGCTATGCTTGATGTAATTTTACCATCTTTAAATGTTACTGTAGCTCCTTTAAGTAGCTGAAAAGCATTAGTTTCTGTTCCAGTTGATCCTACTAAAGGGTTGGTAATCTTCCATGTGTGCTTATCAAGATTAAAAGTAATATTTTGACCATCTTTTACCTGCACACCACCACCTTCATAGTTATCTAATAACTTGATATTTGCTGGAGTTCCATCATTTGGAACTGCATTTACAGCATCTACAGCAGTCTGATATTTAGTAACCTGACCATTAATAGTAACTTCAAATTTGTCAGTAGCACTTGTAGCAAATGTTACATTTGGAATTAAGGTTAATACCAAAGTTAATATTACTACTAAAGATATAATTCTTTTACGCATTTTAAACTCTCCTTGTATATATGTTATAACTCATACTTATTTTTATTTTCTCATTTCAATAAATTAATGTCAATAATTAAATAAACTAAATTTATATATAAAATTCCGCAAAGTCATCTAGTCTTAAGCATCCAATCCTTCCATTATCAAAATTACATCCACAGTCTATAGCAATATGATTGTTAACATGATATATAGCCTGGATTCAAATTACTTTTTATCGCTATGGTAGGAGTCTGTCCAGTAACCAAGTATTTATTATCATAATAACAAATATTATAATTAGGTCTAGTCCAAATTAAATCATTTAGCTCATATTCCCAGAGTTTCTTCTCAGGAGCGAAATTATCAAGGCCTGCATGCACCAAAACAAAAGAGTTATTTTTTATTTTATACTTTTTATTAAACTATAGGTCTTACTACACCTTTTACTTTACCTCTTACAGGAAGCTTCCAAACTCTCTGGCCCAATGCCTCAATCTGTTTGCCACCACCTACATAAACCGCAACATGTACAATTACACCTTTATCATGATAAAAGATAATATCACCCTTCTTTTTCTGTGAAAACTTAACATGCTTAAATCTCTTATCTTTCCAAAGCTTTCTTGTTAAGTATTCATTCTTCTTGTGAGCATATGAATAACTACCATAAGGCGCAATATCTATACCAGCTGCATATAAACACTGAATAACAAGCCCTGCACAATCAACACCTTGCTTTCTCTTACCAGAAGCACACCATACATATTTAGTTCCAAGATATGACTTAGCAGTATTCACTATCGCATCAACATGTTGTTTCTTAGTGCTAGCCATATTAACTTTAATAGGTGTTACATATGAATCCATATAATACCAAGAATGCTTACTAAACCCCATCTTTCTCCAAGTTTTATAATCTACTTCGCCAGTCACTCTTAGATGATGCTTTCTTTGAAATCTCTTAACCTTTGACGCCGTAGCCCTTGTATATCTAGCTTTACCATTGTAACATCTAAGCTTTTTTTGTACTGTATAAACTTTCATTCCTGACATACCAACCTTAAGTGTATAGCCAGATTTACGCACAGGTATATAAGATTTCACCTTAAAATATCTACCAGGAGTCTGATAATACTTAGTTGTATTAACAGTTATTGTTGGACTTACATACTCATTATCATTATGAGTTCCTGTAACTACTACTCTCCAATAAGTCTTAGGTAGTTTCCACCAATGTGTAGGATAGCTAATTTTAATTTTATCGCTACTGCTATTTTCAAGTTTATATGATTTTTTAGTGTACCATTTTCCTTTTTGTTTTAACTGAAGCTTAAGTGTTCTTCCATAAGCATTCGATACAATTACTGTATCATTTATCTTTCCTCTTGACTTTCTTTTAATCTTTAAAGCCAAATCACTTACATGGGTAGATGTTTTTGTAACACTTACTGTAATTTTAGGTAAACTTACACTCTCTGCCAAAGGCAACTTAGTATCTAACTTACCTTCAAAATAGTAAGTTCCTACCTGATTTCCGTTAAAAAATGAGCTAGTCCATGTCACTGGAATTTCAAGAACTTCACCATCATTAGTTGTTGCTGTAACCTTCTGTGGTAAATCTACATCTTTGCCGCTTCTTACTACCATGCTCTGATAAAGAGTTGATTGAGAAAGCTGACTAATACTTACAATAGTTTTAACAACTTCAGTTTCTCCTTGTGTCTCTTCAACAACTGGATTATTTTCATCTACACCTCCAGTAATATCCGTAGCTAATGCATCACTTGGAAATACTGAGAAAGTCATGATAATAGCTAACACCATAGCTACTTTTTTAAATGATTTCATTTTCCCCTCCTACACACTTCTATCTTACATATAAATATCTTATCTATTATGATACTACCTCTTAAATGAAATTTCAACCTTGACACTATAATAAATTCATTGCATCAAAAAGAGAGTAAACACTAAAGTCCACTCTCTTATTTTTTCAATATCATCTATTTACCCATATACTTCTTGTATTTTCTATACTGATTGATATCACGAAGCTTTAAGTAAATACGTCTCTTTAATCCCATATCCGCTGGATAATATAAAGAATGACATGATTTGCCTTCCTTAACAAGTCTCTTGATTTTGTTTACCTTTTCTTCATCATTAATATAGCGATAAACAACTCCTAGTGGAACTACATGCCAGAAAAACTCGTCTTTAACATATTTTAATTCCTGTGGCTTATGATATACATAGTCATCAACAATATACTTAGCTAAATTATCTCCACCACCAGTAACTCTATAATGACTTCTTCCCTGTCTGATATTAATCTCAAACATCTTAAACTTGCCATCACGAGTATCGTATTTAATATCACAGTCAGCTAAGCCTTCATATCCGATGTCCTCAAGTAAGAACTGAATCTTTTTCATCAATTCTTCATTATAATCTACGAGTGTAGCAGCGTTACTTCCAATTCCCTTTGGTGTATGTTCTTCAAGTAAAACATTACCAAAATTCATCAATTTAACCTTATGATCGCTACCAACATAAACCTGTAAATCATACATTTGAGAATCATCACCAGGAATTCTTTCCTGAATAATCATGTTATCATCATATCCATTTTTATAGATTAATTCCAATGTATCCTTAAGCGTCTGCATATCATCAATAAAGTATACCTTATGCTGTCCTTCAAAAGAATGCTTATTATAACTTACACTACATGAAGGTTTTAAAACTACAGGAAAATCAAAACCTAATTCAAAATCTAAATCCATTCCTTTTTTAAAGATAAATGTCTTAGCATAATCTAAGTCATACTTTGAACATAATCCATAAAAAGTTTCTTTAAGTACAATATTATCTAATACATCCTTATCTGAGTATGGCACTACAAACATAGTCTTAAGTAGTTCTTTATTTTCAACAATTAGACGAACATAATGGTCTGCACATCCAATAAGTATTAATGTTTTATCTTTGTGCATTTCTGCTAACTTCTTCATAGTTTCAACAAATACTGGTGTTTCATCTAAGTTCTCAACAATCATCATATCGATAATTTTTGAGTTTTCAGCCTGGCCTTTATATCCTCTAGCTACTACTAAAGACTTTACTCCATATTCCTCATGGAATGCTCTTGCCATACTATAAACATTTATATCATTTGCAAGTAATATTGGTAAAAAATTAACTTCTTTCACTTTCGTTCACCTCTTAATTACATTTCTTATAATTATCAATTCATAATTTATAGTATACCATAAAAAAAAACTATATAAAAGGATTAAGATGAATTTAATCTTTATTTTAGTCTATGCACCAAATATCACCATTAACTAGCATACTATTTTTTTCACCTGTAGCATACGAATATGGACATTTAGGAAATTTCTTTCTATCCCATTCCATTCCTATAAACTCACTTTCCATCTTATCACTTATTAAATAAATATAATCACACCAAAAAAACTAATCCCAAAGTAATTCTTTTTTTCATTTATTTTTTCTCCCAATAAACAATTTAACTCATACTCTAATTATAGCATATGATATTAAATAATTCTAAAAATATTCTTGACTAATTACGTTTATAGATATACTATAATATAGTATTCGATACTATATTATGTAATAGTCAAATCATATAACATGTTTTTAAATAGAAAGAAGGTAACTATATGGATACATCAATTTTGAAAAGATATACATTAAAAGAGGAAATATTAAACAGTGTAACTCATGGAGTAGGTGCTGTATTTGCTTTAGGTGGTACTGTTGCAATGGCAGTATTAGCTATTATAAATCATAGCAGTGCTGCACTAATAAATGGCTTAATATATGGTATTTCTCTTATACTTTTATATACTATGTCAACTGTTTATCATGCAGTTACAAACATCAAAGCAAAGGAAATATTACGTATATTTGATCATGCTTCAATATTTTTACTAATTGCAGGAAGCTATACACCTTTTTGTCTTATAGCACTTGAAGGAAATCCTCATGGAAAAATAGTAGCATTTGCAGTTTGGGCTTGCGCCATCATCGGCGTTGTGTTAAATGCTATAGATTTAAAGAAAACAGAAAAATTAGGTATAGTCCTTTATGTAATTATGGGCTGGTCTTGTATAGCAGTCATAAGAGATATATTAGCTGCATTATCGACTCCAGCGTTTTGGCTTCTTTTAGCCGGAGGTTTATGTTATACTTTGGGTATCATTTTTTATGTAATGAAGAAAGTAAGATATATGCATGGAATTTGGCATATTTTTGTACTAGCTGGTAGTGTTCTTCATTTCTTATGTATTTCAATTTATATTTTACCAATGGCATATTAATTTAAAATAAAAATAGTAGTTTGCATATTACACAAACTACTATTTTATATTTTACTTTACTTTTATCGGTTCTAAATTAAAATGTTTAACATAAACAATTCCCAATTTGTTATTTTCATCATACATTTTAATATATTCCTTTTCAACATCCGGCCATTTGCTATTACTATCATAAAGCTTTTGTCTAACTTGATAATAATCTCCCGCTATTTTGTCTAGTTCATTTTCCATATCTTTTTTTTCATTAACAAATTTAGCTGATTTAAATATGTATCCATCCTGTTTATTATATGTAAATGATATTACCCCAAGATTGTTTTTTACTTTTATGAGTTTGATGGTATTTCCATCAAGCTCATAAATACCGCCATAATAATTACCAAAAACCTTTATCTCCCCATCAAGTTTAATTATGTCTACAACTACTGGCGAAGCTATATATACACTTTGTCCTGACTTTACTTTCATATCATTATCTTGCTCCATATACTTAAATATAGCTTTATAAAGACTATCATCTCCAGTATATTCAAACTTAGGCAGTTTCATATTTTTATTAAAATCATTTAAAAAAAGTCTAGTTTCCTTATTCTTTTCAGTTTCAATATTATACTGACATAAATAGACTTTCTTTTTTCTAACATTTTCCTTTAGATACAAGTATTTTGTAGTATCTATATCTTCTTTAATTGTCAATCTACTATAAAGATAATCGGTATTGTCAATTCCTGATGCAACAGCTTCAGGAATCATATCATAAGTATTACCATAGCTATAAATATTTTCATTTTGAAGTGCTAAAAGCTTAGATTTACCTGTATCTTTTGATAAATCGTAAGACTCTTCTGGCTTTATCTCTCCCTTTTTAATATTCTTTAAATCAAATGCCCATAATGTCGGTTTTTTATCATCCTTTTCTTTATAAATCCAAAGAGTTCCTTCTTTATCTGTAATAAACTGAGTATCTATATTCTTACTGCCATCATAAATATATCCATATTGAGCAAGATCTATGCTACCTACTATTTTATTAGTTTTTAAATCATATACGATACAATCGCCATCCTTAGTTAACGCTACTTTATTGCCATAATAATAAATCAAATCATATTGAGATACTTCACTTAGCTGACTACTTATTTCAGCTTTTGGAGCAACATTTTCGTTTCCATTTCCCTTTAATTTCTTGCTTATTATACCACCGCTTAAATTATCTATCAAAATGATACTAGCTATTAAAACTATAACTATTATCAATATAACTAACGGCCTATTTTTTATACTTTTCATTTTATCTTCCTTTTCTCCTCACAAATATGTCTCAATTATATCAAAATAGATTTCTTTTTACTAGCTAATATAATAAAACACATCAAGCAAATTATAACTTCTAAACTTACTTGATGTTTATTTATATTCTTCAAATATTAAATTGTCTCTTCTCTAAAAATCTCTCCCTCAAGATTTTTAAATGTAAATTTGCCATCTTCATAAATTAAATAACTGTGCTGACTATCTGCCTTAGGAATAGAAACAGAGCCAGGATTAACATAAGTATACTTATCATGTCTATCAAATGCTGGAATATGTGTATGTCCATTTAGTAGTATATCGCCATCCTTTAACATAGGTAAATTATTAGGATTAAAGTTATGACCATGTGTTACAAAGCAAAGAACATCATCCAGTGCAATTATACAATAATCTGCTAAAATAGGAAACTCTAAAACCATTTGGTCAACTTCAGTATCGCAGTTTCCACGAACACACATTAACTCATGTTTTACATCATTTAACATAGCTATAACTTCCTTAGGCTTATATTCCTTAGGCAAATCATTTCTTGGGCCGTGATATAAGATATCTCCAAGAATTAATAATTTATCTGCACCTTCCCTTTTATATGCTTCTAGCATTTTTTTGCAATAATAAGCTGAACCATGTATATCTGAAGCAATCATTAATTTCATATTATTTCCTCCATAATTTCATAAAATCTCTTAAAATTATAGCACACATTTATATTCTGTTAAATCTAAAATTCTTTACGAGTCATAATTTTTTGAGATATGCCATATGAAATAAGAAGGCAAATTATTGCTACAACAATTGCCATTCCTGCCAAAGCACCCATTTTACCACTTGACATAGTATCTAAAATAAACATAATATCAATACCAAAAACCTTAAACACCTTTATAAAAACAAAACAAGCCACAAATATAATCGCTAAGGCTAAGTACATCGCTATAGCACCCTTTTGCGCTTCGAACTTTAAAAAAGCAGGAATGCCTATACTATTTATAAGAAGTGTTACGCTAGCTCCTGATACACTTGTAAGCATAATTGCACTAAAATCTTGAAAATTTCCATTTACAGCACCGATAATAGTATTAAAAATTCCTATTATAACCGCTACTAATACTGCTAAAATCATACTCATCATATATTTACTATTTACATACATCTTCCTGTCAAATGGCATAGTCATAAGATATACCATACCATTATCACTCTGATCATAAGAAATAGTTGTGACTCCTAGCATAGCTGCAACGACTGAAATATATCCATCTACAAATCCATATGTAAAGTCCTTATTAGTAAGTGCCATAAAAATTGCTACAAAAGCGAAAATTATCATTATAACAAATAGTATTGCTTGCTCACGCAATAAAACAAAATCTTTTCTCATTAGTCCCTTCATTTTATTCACCCCTAACAATAAGTTTTACAACTTCATCAATCGAACATTTTTCAATTACAATATCTTTGTAATTTTCCATATAGTATTGTTTTTCTTTGGTCAAACATTTATAGCCAAAATTTTCTTTATCTATTTTAAGTAGATATTTTTTATCTATTTTTTCAAATTGTTCATCAGTAACTTTTAATATTCCATAATTGTCCAATATATTATGTGTTTCTTCATGAATTATCATTTTCCCTTCATGAATCATATAAATATCATCACACAATCCTTCTAAATCTGTTGATATATGAGAACTTATAAGTATTGATTTATCTCCTCTATTCATGTAATCACGCATAAGATCTAATAGCTCTTCTCGAGCTATAACATCAAGTCCAGAAGTAGGTTCATCTAAAATCAAAAGTTTTGCATCATAGGATGTTGCTATTAGTACTTTTAATTTTGCCTTCATACCTGTTGAAAATTCTTTTGTTTTCTTGTTAAGAGGTAAATTAGCTATTTCACATCTTCTTAAAAATTCTCTTTTATCAAAGTTTTCATACATTCCATCCAAAATTACAGCTATTCTTTTAATATTTAGTACATTGCTAAAACCGCTATCAACAAATGATACTCCAATTGATTGTTTCTTTTCTACGCTAGTTTTAAATTTATCTCCTAAATTAATTTCTATTTCACCATCATCTATTGAAATAAGGCCTAATATTGCCTTAAATATTGTACTTTTTCCAGCTCCGTTTGCACCTACAATCCCTGTTATATATCCCTTTTTTACTTTCATGGAACAATCTAACTCAAAATCACCATATTTCTTCTTAACATTTTTAATTTTTAACATTTCTATTCCTCCATGATTAATTCAAATATCTCTCTTATCTCTTCATCTTTTATCCCTATACTCCTAGCTTCTTTTATAGCGTCTTCAAACTTAAGTTCTATTTGTCGTTGATGTTCTTCTTTTGCAATCTCATTATTAGTACTCGCTACATAGCTACCTTTGCCATGAATTGTAATTATAAATCCATTTTCTTCTAAAGTATCATATGCTTTTTTTACTGTAAGGGCACTTATTTTTAATTCTTTTGAAAGACCTCTAACTGAAGGTAGATTGTCATGTTCTTTTAAATCTCCTGATATTATTTTACTTTTAATTTGATCCACGATTTGCTCATAAATAGGTATCATTGATGAATTATTTATAATTATCTTCATTTTTCCCTCCCTGTTATATAAACACTATATAACAGTATATATCACTTGTCAAGGTACAAAAATAGCAGCTTTTAATTAACTGCTATCTCTGTAAGTTAAAATAAGGTAAAAAAAATGAAAAACTATTTCACATTTCTATTGAATTATAACACTTATATAGGGTAAAAAAATGTACTTTCTCTCTAACTCTTGTGGATTATTCAGATTGTATACAATTAATCCAAAATTTTGCTACTTTATCCACAGGTTAATATTTTTTATACACACTATAAGCTGTATAAGCAAAAAGAGAGCAGTAAAATCTGCTCTCTTAATATATAATAGTATTTAAAACTATTTTAGGTTAGCCTTAATAACCTTAGCTAGTCTCTTGATACCTTCAACGATCTTATCTTCAGGCATGCAAGAATAGTTCATTCTAAATGTGTTCTTAACCTGTCCATCTGGATAGAATCCTTCACCTGGAACGTAAGCAACATTTTCCTTTAGACATTCTTTAGCTAGTTCAGCTGCATTCATGTATTCAGGTAGTTCAACCCATAAGAATAATCCACCTGTTGGTTTTGCAAACTTAACTTCTGCAGGGAATTCTTCTAACATTGTATTATACATTAGGTCTCTTCTCTTACCATATACATCGATAATCTTAGCAACGTGTGCATCAAGATCAAACATTTCAATGAACTTAGAAGTTTCCATCTGACCAATTGTTGAAGCCTGTAGTGAAGCAGCCTGAGCGATAAAGTTGTACTTATCTAGAATTTCGCCTTCAGCACAGATCCATCCTAGTCTGTAACCAGGAGCTAAGATCTTTGAGAAAGTTCCTAGGAATACTACTAATCCCTTAGTATCTAATGATTTTAGAGCTGGCTGAGCTTCGCCTTCAAATCTTAATTCACCATATGGATTATCTTCGATTACAGGAATTTCATACTTGTTGATGATTTCCATGAATTTCTGTCTTCTTTCTAGGCTCCATGTTCTTGATGATGGGTTCTGGAAATCAGGAATTACATAAATCATCTTAACTCTATCTTCTTTTTCAAGAATCTTTTCTAGTTCTTCCATAATCATTCCACCTTCATCAGTTGGAACTTCGATAAATCTTGGTTCATTAGCCTTAAATGCATTTAGAGCACCTAGGTATGATGGGCTTTCAATTAGAACAACATCATCCTTATCTAAGAAGATTCTTCCTGAGAAGTCTAGACCCTGCTGAGAACCACTTGTAACGATAATGTTATCAACACTTGTGTGGATGTTGTTCTTAGCAGCCATTCTGTCTACGATCTGCTGTCTTAGTGGTAGGTAACCTTCAGTAGATGAGTACTGTAAAGCAGCCTGTCCATTTTCTTTCATTACAGCCTGAGCAGCTTCTGCCATCTGTTCTACTGGGAATAGTTCAGGAGCAGGTAGTCCACCAGCAAAAGAAATAATTTCAGGTTTAGCTGTTAGAGCTAGTAGTTCTCTAATAGCTGATGCTTTAAGGTTATCCATTCTTGAAGCAAATTTAATCATTGTTATTTTCCTCCATTTTACTGAAGCCATGATGGTCTTAAGAATAAACTAATTGGTGTTACCTCAATTCCATCTAAGTCTTCTTCGTTAATTGTTTTTAAAATCTTTTCATTGCAATATGAAGCAATAACAGGAATATCTAAAATTCTAGACACTTCTTGACAAAGTGCATATCCTTTTTTAATATCCTCTGCCGTTGTTTCAGATAACATATGTGTATTATTGATGATACCATCAATCTGCAATCCTGTTTCAGTCTGAATTCTATCAAGATGATCTAAACAGCCCTCAACAGTAGAAGTTTCTCTTCTATTTGCATTTATTACAAATACCATCTCACAATCATCTTCCAAGAAGTATTTTCTAAACTGATTTAGAACTCTTGCACCAGAATCATCACCACCGGCATCTACTATCGCTGTAAATTCTTTATTTTCTAGTGGTTCTTTAATAGCAGCTGATAAAGCTGGAAGATCCTGCGTAATATCATAACCAAATGAATTATGATATACTTTTATACCTAATTCTTCCATAGCATCTTGTCTCTCACGACTTCTAAAATATGGATTAGCAATATCAAGGTCGATAATAGCAACCTTATCATGTTCTTCCTTTAATTTAGTAACCATGTTAACTGACAGTTCACTTTTACCACTGCCATAATGACCTGTTATAATTCTAACTCGTTTCATAAATGAAAAACTCCTTAATTATTCATTCCAAGCTTCTAGAGCTTTTAGGTTTGTAGGAATTAGCTTAGCTTTCTTTCCTGTGAATTCATGTTCAAATACATCCTTCATGATATCTAAGCTGATAGCACCAGTCTTTCTGATGATAGCGCCAAGCATTACCATGTTAGAAGCCTTACCGTTGCCTAACTGTGATTCTGCGATTTCATTACAGTCAACTTTATAGATGTTGATATCTGTTCTTGTTGGTTCAATATCAACTATTGAAGTGTTGATAAATAAATCTCCACCTGGTTTTAGTCCTGCTTCAAACTTTTCTAGAGAAGGACCATTCATTACGATTAATACATCGTAATCTGTTAATACATAAGGAGATGCAATTGGCTCATCTGAGATACATACTGTACAGTTAGCTGTACCTCCTCTCATTTCAGGACCGTAAGATGGCATCCATGTAACTTCATGATCTTCCATCATTGCGCCTTTTGATAATAGTTTACCAATTAATAGTACGCCCTGGCCACCGAAACCAGCGATAAATATTTTCTTTACGTCTGCCATTATTTTTCTACCTCCTCAACGTCCTTAAATTTCTTTACTGGATAGTAAGGAATCATGTTTTCTCTTAACCATTTGATTGAATCTGTAGGTGTTAGACCCCAGTTTGTTGGACAAGTTGATAGGATTTCAACAAATGCGAAACCTAATTTCTTTTCCTGGATTTCAAATGCATGTTCAATAGCTTTCTTAGCTTTTCTAATATCAGCTGGGCTAGATACAGTAACTCTTTCTACGTATACTGCGCCATCAATCTGAGAAATGATTTCAGCCATTCTTAGAGGGAAACCAGCCTGCTTAGGATCTCTACCACCTACGCAAGTTGTAGCAGCCTGTCCTACTAGAGTTGTAGGAGCCATCTGTCCACCAGTCATACCGTAAATAGCATTGTTGATGAAGAATGTACAGAAATGTTCTCCTCTTTCAGCAGCATGGATAATTTCTCCAGTACCGATTGAAGCAAGGTCTCCGTCTCCCTGGTATGTAAATACATATTTATCAGGGTGTACTCTTCTGATACCTGATGCTACAGCTGGTGCTCTTCCGTGTGGAGATTCCATCATGTCGATGTTCATGTACTGGTGAGCAACGATTGAACATCCTACTGGTGAAACACCAATTGTTTCTCCTAAAACGCCTTTTTCATCTAAAACTTCCATAATAAGTCTATGCGCAATACCGTGAGTACATCCTGGGCAGTAATGTAGTTCTTTTTCACGCATACCTTTTGTGTATTCAAATACTGGTTTCACTTATTTCACCTCCAAAATCTTCTTAGTTCTTTCAACAACTTCATCAGGGTCTAATAAAACGCCACCGTATCTATTGATTAGAGATACAGGCCATTTGCCGTTTGTAGCAAGTTTTACGTCTCTGATTAACTGTCCCTTTGAAAGTTCAACTGAAATGATATGCTTAACATTATCGCCTAGTTTTTCGAATGCCTTAACTGGGAATGGCCATAGAGTCTTAGGTCTGATTAGACCAACTTTAACGCCTTCAGATCTTAGTGTATCGATAGCTTCCTTAGCGATTCTTGAAGTTGTACCGTATGAAACGTATACTACTTCTGCATCTTCCATCTTGTATTCTTCCCAATCCTGAAGAACCTGTTCAGCTTTTTCGTATTTTGGCCAGTACTGGTCAATGTATTCTTCTAATAGTTCATGCTGTAACCATACTGAGTTTAGAGCATGTCTTTCTCTTTCAAATCTGTGACCTGTTAGAGCCCATGGTTTAGCTTCTCTGATAGCATCTCCCATTACTGGTTCTTTTGCTTCAGGTAAAACTACAGGTTCCATCATCTGACCGATCATACCGTCTGCACAGATGATAACTGGGTTTCTGTATTCTTCAGCTACATCAAAAGCTTTAGAAATCATGTCACAAGCTTCCTGAATTGAAGATGGAGCGAAAACGATTGTTCTGTAGTCACCGTTACTTCCGCCGATTGTTACCTGGTCGTAGTCTGCCTGTGAAGGCTGGATTGAACCGATACCAGGGCCACCTCTCATTACGTTGATAATAACTACAGGCATTTCAACTGATGCAAGTAGACCAATTGATTCCTGCATTAATGCGATACCAGGAGAAGATGATGATAGTAGTACTCTTCCACCTGCTGCAGCTGCACCGTAAGCCATGTTTACAGCAGCTAATTCACTTTCAGCCTGAATAAATGCTCCACCAGCATTTTTTAGTTCTCTTGACATGTATTCAGGTACTTCGTTCTGTGGTGTAATAGGGTATCCAAAGTAGTATCTGCAACCTGCGTTGATAGCAGCCATAGCAAAAGCTTCATTGCCCTTCAATAACTGTTTTTCACTCATCTTTACGCTTCCTCCTTATAAACATTGATAATTCCATCAGGACACATTAGCGCACAGCTAGCACAAGCGATACATTCGTCTTCATTTGTAACGTATACGTTGTGATATCCCTTCTTGTTTACTTTAACTTCTTCTAAAGCCAAAATGTTTTTTGGACAAACAGATACGCAAAGTTCGCAGCCTTTACATCTATCTGCTCTAATTGTTAGTTTTCCTTTTGCCAATTGATTCACATCCTTTTCTTTAAAATTTAGCAATGTAAGACATATTTATTTATAGTATCAATTTTACCCTATTTTACTATAAAAACCAAATTTTAATGGTTTCTTTACAATAGCCTAGTATACTAGTTATTATATTATAATGAAACTTTTTATCATTATTTAGCTTTTTTTAATGTTTATTAATAAATTCATTTGTATTTTGAGCATTTTTTCCCTTTTGGTGAAACTTTTTATTGACCATTAGTCTAAGAATACTGTAAAATTAATTAAGAAAGGAGTTTTCACTATGAGTAAAATTACAGAATATGTAGGTCATAGAATACGTGATAGTCGAAAGCGAAAAGGATTTACAATTGAAGAATTTTCCAAGATGATTAACAAAAGTAAAGCAACTTTATCTAAATATGAAAACGGGTCAATCGCTATAGATATTGATACACTTTTAGATATTTCTGAAGCTTTAGAAATGGAGCTTACCCATTTGATAAATTATAAATCACCTAAATTAAATAAACCAACAGTACTTAGAAATTCATATTTTGATCATTCGCAATACTATATGTATTTTTATGATGGTCGCTATAAAAAATTAATTAAATCAGTGCTTTATTTATCACAACGACACGATAATTCAAATCGTGCTGATGCAATTTTATATAAAGGTGTTGAACAATTCAGTGAAAAAGAGAATTGTGACAACATCTATAACGGTGTTTTAGAAAGTTTTGATGCGACTTCTCATGCTACTCTTATAAATCAAATTAATAAATCAGAAAAAATTCATCTTTTATTAATGAATCCCATGCAGAGAAGTATTCCTGCTATCGGACTCTTAACTGGAATAGGTAACCCTCCAATATTTTCACCAGTAGCCATTAAGACTATTGTATCGCGATATATTTTAAAAGAAAATGACGCCTTTGATCAAGTCATAAACATAAGCAAAGATGAATTAAAGCAAATTCGTCAATATAATATGATGTTAGTTGGATCAGAAAACTATCGCACTTTAAATATTAAATAATAAAAAAGGTGGCTTCGCCACGTTTGTGTGACTCATGATTTTTTGGTGAGTCA
>SAMEA3387475__coassemble_1063_pt1 | contig 63968 bp, 65 predicted proteins | sample SAMEA3387475__metabat2_high_PE_008 | metagenome-assembled genome bin SAMEA3387475 (sample SAMEA3387475) | Felis catus | biome: Faeces | place: United Kingdom | collected 2012
AAATTGTAATATAATAGTGAATATAAATATAAAAATAAATAGGGAGTGGCTTATATGATAACTAAACGTAAAATATTAGTAGTAGATGATGACTATGAAATAAGAAGAGCTATTAGCATGCTTCTAGCAAGAGAAGATTATCAAATAGTTGAGGCAAAAGATGGAATAGAGGCTCTTGAAATAATCGATGATGATTTTGACTTGGTTATTTTAGATGTTATGATGCCACAAAAGGATGGCATAGAAACTTGTGAAGAAATTAGAGAAATGTATTCTATGCCTATTTTATTTTTGACAGCAAAATCAACAGAGTATGATAAGTACAAAGGATTTTTAGCAGGAGGAGATGATTATATATCAAAGCCATTCTCGTCAATAGAACTTCTTGCAAGAGTAGCTGCTATGATAAGGAGATATAATGTTTATAGAGGCAAAAGAAAAGAGCCAGATGAAAATAAAATTATTATAAATGAAATGGTTATAGACTTGGATAATTCTAAGGCTTATATAGGAAAAGAAGAACTAAAGTTAACCAATACAGAATATAGAATTTTAGTATTATTGGCCGAAAATCCTAATAAAGTATTTACTATTGAAGAAATTTATGAGGAAATTTGGAGTGAAAGATATGTATTTTCTGTAAATGGCACTGTCATGGTTCATATTAAAAATCTTCGTAATAAAATTGAGGAAATAAGCAAGTGTAAGTTTGTTAAAAATGTTTGGGGAAAGGGTTATTGTATTGAAAAGATTGGAACGTAAAAGTCTGAGAAAAGAAATTTTTATGATGAGCTTTATTGCTTTATGTATGGCAGCGGTATTTTATTTTGCAGCAAGTTATACTAGCTCGTATATGTTAGATAATTATTGGAATACTAAGGAACACATTAAAAATCTTGAAAACACTAAAGCTAAGGAGCTCCAAGATTATGTAACAAATCATAAATTGTCTATTAATGATATGGAACAGGTGGATGATTGGGTATATAATAATGACACGATTTTTATAAAAATGTTTGTAAATAACAATTTAGTGTATGATACTCTTTACGGACTTATTGCTGATGACGGTATGGCTATTCCAGAACAAATAAATGATATAAAAAACCTAAAATTTTATACTATAAAGTTTTCTGATGGTGAAGCTAAAACTATTTTTACAGGGGTTGATGATTATGATATTTATGTATTTATGGATTATGTAGTATTGATAATATCTTTTATAGTATTTTTGATCATTTTAACTATAGGTATAAGTAAAAAAGTAAAATATGTTTCAGAAATTGCTGATGATTTGCATGAAATTGTTTTTTCTCTTGAACATCCTGTAAGGATAAAGGGCAATGATGAGCTTACTTATGTAGCAGAAAGCATTAATTATTTGAGAGAATCGATTATAGAAAAAATAGAAAGTGAAAAATTAGCATATAAATCTAATATGAAGCTTATTACTTCGCTATCTCATGATATTAGAACACCTCTTACTTCAATAATCGCATATTTAGAACTTGTTAGTACAGATGATAAAATTGATAATGAAAATCGAAAAAATGTTAATATATCCTTGGACAGGGCATATAGATTAAAAGAAATGACAGATCAGCTTTTTGAACATTTTTTACTTGATTCAGAGGATTATAAGGCTGCTTTAGAAAAAGTAAATGGCAATGAGCTTATAGTACAATTTGTAGAAGAGTATCTTTATGATCTAGAAATTAAAGGAATAAAAATTATAAGAAGTATTAATGATGTAAAATCCATACTAAATATAAATATAGCTTTGGTAGGCAGATTATTTGATAATATATATTCAAATATCAACAAGTATGCAGATTTATCTAAACCAATTTATGTGGAATACGGTATTAGTGATGATTATTTATTTGTATCTTTTAAAAATCATAAGGCTAAAGAAATAGATAAGAAAAATTCGACTAATATAGGACTTAAAAATTGCAAATCTATAATAGAGATTCATAAGGGCAAAATTGAGATTAAAAATTTAGAGGAGACTTTTGAAGTAAGAGTATTTCTTCCTATAAAAGCAAAATAAAATGAAAAATCTTTAGAATTCTTTAGAATTTTAAAGATTTTTTTTATGAAATTTGTTGTAGTATATAACAAAAGGAGAAATGAAAAATGGAAAGAAAGAAATTTTATCTATCTATATTGATAGTGTTTTTACTATTTTTAACCATTGGTTGTTATTTCAAATACTACGAAAATATAACTTTTGCAGGGAAAAATAAGATTGTAAAAATTAGCGATATGGATGAACTTAATAAAAAGAAGAAAACAGCTTTTATTTATGTAGGTAATGATAGAAGCAAAACAGCTTTAGATATAAAAAGTATTTTAAGGGAAACAGTTAAAAAGTATAATGTTGATTTGTATTATATAGATACAGATATAGTAGAATCTAAAAAAAATAGCATGATTCAATTTAAGAAAAATGATCCGCCAAGACTTATAAGTGTTAGAGATAATAGAATTAATGGAGAGATAGTTTTTACAGATGAATTATCAAAAAGTATGGTGGAACAAATTGTTGATTTTAGAGTAAGTGATGTGGTAGATAAAACCTATAATATAAGATCTTTTAACTTAATAGAACATGTAACTATAATAGGTCTTTTGTTTTTATTTATAGATAATATTATGAAATCAAAAAAGACAAGTATTAAAGAAATAATTATAAATACAATTTTAAACTGCACATTTATAGTTACAACTCTTTATGGCATAACTTGTAAAGCTACATATGTGGATATTATGAATTTATCAATAAATATTATGTCATTTGAAATAATACTTGGGATTATACTAGCGATAGCTAATACAATTTTATGTGTAAAAAATGTAAATAAATATGAGGAAACAAATTAATATCCATAATATGGTAATAATCTGTTGAAAATCTTAATAATTCTTAAGATTTCTATAGATTGTATATGTAGGTATTTATAGTAAAATAATATTATAACATCAAAGGAACTAAAGGGTGTTTACATGAGGGGGATTAGAATATATTGTAAGGCATGGCGTAGAGGGGGGTATGCCTTACAGTAAACTTAGTCGTTCAACAATTTTTTTATGTTTATCATAATATCTCCAAAAAAAGAAGCTTCAAAATTTTGAAGCTTCTTTTTTGATTAATCTTTAATACTATTTATGATAATTTCATAGATATCTGGAAATTGTTTTTTTATGCGAATTGGTTTTCCATTATTATCGATAAATCCATGAGTTGAAGAGCCAGTAGTGCAAATTTGCCCTGTTGCAGTTTTTTTTATTTCATAGTATACCTCAAGGCGAACACCAGTAAAGGATACAAGATTTGCAGTTATTTCAACTTCTTCATTAAATAAAACGGGATGGATGTATTTACAATTCATTGTAAGTACAGGAGATATTATGCCCATGGCTTCAAGTTTGTCATAACCTAGACCTAACTGTTCTAAAACATCTACTCTAGCTTCTTCAAACCAACGTATGTAGTTGCTATGATGGATAATCCCCATTTTATCTGTTTCGTAGTATCTTGCTTTTATTATCAATGGTTTAATCTTCATATTTCTAACTTCCTTTCATATGATATACATTTTAACACATAGTAAAGCATAGGAAAATGGTAATATATGCAATAAATGGAAAAAACAAGATTTCTTAAGAAATCTTAAGAATTTTAGAGATAGACATTGAAGATATATGAGATATACTTAATTTAACACTTTGCAAAGTTTGATAATTAATAAATATGTAATGATTAAAATTAATGATGAAAAAGAAAGGATTTAAAATGAAAAGAAAATTTATAATACTATCGATGGTTGCAGTAGTGATATTTAGCAGTTTAACTCCAATGACAACTTTTGCTCAAAATGAAAAAGTAGAGTATAAGATTAATTCGGTATCTGAATTAGAAAAAATAGTAGATAAAGAAAATGCTGATGGGGAAATTTCTCAAAAAGAAGGAGAGGCGATTGTAGAAGAGACAGAGCCTATTATTTTAGAAAAATATATTTCTGATAAAATGGAGATAATGAAAGAAACATTATCTCAAAAGGAATTTGTGTTAGATGATAATGAGAATAGTAAAGAATATAATGTGGAAACTCCAGATGGTGGAGAAATAACAGTTCTTCTTGAAGATAAAGCAGAAACAAGTTCATTATCTGAAATACCTAGAATGGTTCAAAAAGCAGCAGGGAATAAAACAGGATCAACTAATACTATGTTTAAGGCAGTAGGAGATTGATATTTTACAGGACATTGTTATTATCAAAATGGATTCGTAGCAATTTGTTTAAAATTGAGAAACCATTATACAGTAACACCACAACAAACTTTAAAAGCAAGGTATACCGGAGTTGACACTTTGGCGGGTATTTCTTTATACTGTTCAAATAGTATTAATTCTACTGAGTGGACTTCAAAAACGGCTACTAAAGTTGGAAAATATATTAATTGTAGAGTGGAAATAAAATCAGAAGTTGGTGCAGCTCCAAAAGGTACTCCATTCAAAACAAGTAAATATTATTATGTAAATAGTCGTGTAAAATTAATATCTAAAACTACTTCAGGCGGTAAGAAAGGAGTAAAAGTGCAACAAAGCTTGCAATGGACAAAGTAAAAAATGAGTATAAAATTTGAATTGAAGACATTAACTCTTTACATATATTCTAATAGTAACTGGGATGCTGTTATAAATATTCCCGTAGCAATTATATTTCTCTTCATAATATATATGTTATTTAAAGTGACTTGTTCATATATTAGGAAGCATAATCCATATCTTGTAAATAGACTTCAAGATTTAAAAAATAAAATACACAAAAGAAAGAATATATGAAGAGCGGGATATGTTTCACATGAAAGAAAAGATAAATCGTTTTTATATTATTTGTGACATGCTTTATATTGGGATTATTAGAAAAATATATTTTGCATAATAAAATATTGGAAAACATAACATTTATAGGTATGTCAAAGATGTTTGTTATACTGCTAGTAAAACAAGGAGATAAGCAATGAATATAGAATTTTATCAGAATATTTCAGAGGCGATAATATTATTAATAATGATATATCTATTATATAAATTAACTTGTGCATATATTGGAGAATATCAGCCAAATCTTGCAAGTAGACTTAGAAATATAAAAAATAAAATCTGTAAGAACCGAAATAAATAAAGTAAGTAAGCTGTATCTAGGGGTTGAGGTTGTTCCCTCTGGTACAGTTTTTTTATTAAAATGTTAAATTTGTATTAAGAACTTAATTCTTATTTAACACTAAACTTAAAATGCTCTTAACAATAGCATAGTAAACTTGACTTGTAAGCGAAAGATGAATAAGAAAGTTTCTTGTATTAATGAAAGAGAGGAAAAGAAAAATGAAGAAAAGAAAACTTTTAACATTAGGATTATGTGCAGTAATGGCTGTTACAACATTAGTTAGTTGCGGAGGTGGCGGAGATGATAAAAAAGCTGCTGAATTGCCAAGTGGAGATATTACAGTAGTATCAAGAGAAGATGGTTCAGGTACAAGAGGTGCTTTTACAGAACTAGTAGGGGTTGTTGATAAAGATGACAACGATATTACAGTAAAATCAGCAGAAATCACAAACAGCACATCAGTAATGATGCAGACAGTTGCAGGAAATGACAAGTCAATCGGATACGTTTCACTTGGATCACTTTCAGAAGATGTAAAAGCTATAAAGGTTGATGGAGTAGAACCTACAGTTGAAAACATCAAGAGTGGTGATTACAAAGTAGCAAGACCTTTTAATATTGTTACTAAAGAATCAGGAATCAGCAAGCTTGCAGAAGATTTCCAGAAATACATTTTAAGTGAAGAAGGTCAGAAGACAATTGAAGATGAAGGATACATTAGAGAAGATAAGGCAGAAGCTTACAAACCATCAGGACTAAAAGGTAAGATTACATTAGCAGGATCAACATCTGTAGCACCTGTAATGGAAGTATTAGCTGAAAACTACAAGAAGTTAAACGATGGTGTTGAAATTGAAATTCAGCAGTCAGGTTCATCAGCAGGTATTGAAGCAGCTATCAAAGGAGTATGTGACATCGGAATGGCATCTCGTGAATTAAAAGACAGCGAAACTAAAGAAGGTCTAAAATCAACTAAGATTGCTTTAGATGGTATTGCAGTAATCGTAAATAACAACAATGGTATTGAAGATATTGCTACAGAAACAGTTCAGAAGATTTATACAGGCGAAATCAAAACTTGGGAAGATGTAGCTAAATAAGTGATAAAACAGAAGGTTAAAAGTATGGAACAAGGTGTAAAGCAGTTTAGAGAGACATTGATGAAAATAGTTTTCCTAATCACAGCTTGCGCTTCTATAGTATCGGTAATATTAATATGCGGGTTTCTCTTTGTAAATGGAGTACCCGCTATTAAAGAGATAGGACTTTCTAAGTTCTTATTAGGAACAGAGTGGTTACCAATGCAAGAGATATTTGGTATCCTACCGATGATTATAGGAAGTATATTTGTGACAGCAGGAGCTATTATAATCGGTGTACCAATAGGAATTTTTAGTGCAGTTTATCTTGTAAGATTTTGTCCTGAAAAAGTTTACAAGGTAATAAAACCAGCTATTGATTTGATGGCAGGAATACCATCTATTGTATATGGTTTCTTTGGTCTTGTAGTGATAGTACCAGCTATTCAAAATATATTTGGTGGTAGTGGTAAGGGTCTTTTGACTGCATCAATTTTGCTAGGAATAATGATCCTACCTACAATAATAGGAATCGTAGAATCTTCATTAAGGGCAGTTCCTGAAAGTTATTATGAGGGGGCATTAGCACTTGGTGCTACTAGAGAAAGAAGCGTATTTTCAGTAGTATTACCAGCAGCGAAGTCTGGAGTATTAGCTGGAGTAGCTTTAGGTATAGGACGTGCAATAGGAGAAACTATGGCAGTAGTAATGGTTGCAGGTAACCAGGCTGTTATACCTAACTCAATTCTTGCGGGCGTAAGAACTATGACAGCTAATATAGTTTTAGAAATGGGATATGCAGCAGATTTACATAAAGATGCCTTAATAGCAACAGCAGTTGTACTATTTGTATTCATCCTTTTGATAAACTTAAGCTTTTCAGCGATAAAAAGGAGGGATAGCTAATGGAAAAACCAAAGAAGCATCCTATGTCCACATTTCTAAGTGTGTGCATGAAAGTATCAATAGCATTGACAGTGGGTATTTTAGTAATATTAATAGGATATATATTAATAAAGGGAATACCTCATATTAAACCAGAATTATTCGCTTGGGAGTTTACAACTTCAAATCAATCAATGATGCCTTCAATAATTAATACAATAATTATGACTCTATTAACATTATTGATAGCAATTCCATTTGGTATAGGTGCAGCTATTTATTTAGTAGAATATGCTAAACAAAATAGCATAGCTGTAAAACTAATTAGAATTACAGCAGAAACATTATCAGGTATACCATCAATAGTATTTGGTCTATTTGGTTTCTTACTATTTGGTGTAGCACTTGGATGGGGCTATAGCCTTATAGGTGGAGCTTTAACTTTAGCAATAATGGTACTACCAGTTATTATGAGAACTACAGAAGAAGCTTTATTAGGTGTACCAGCATCATATAGAGAAGCAAGTTTTGGTCTTGGAGCAGGCAAAATTAGAACTATATTTAATGTAGTTCTTCCATCAGCAATACCTGGTATATTAGCTGGAATAATTTTAAGTGTAGGAAGAATTGTTGGTGAAACTGCTGCACTTATATTTACAGCAGGAGCAGTTGCAAAAATACCTGATGGGCTATTTGCATCAACAAGAACACTTTCAGTACACATGTATGCATTGCTAAATGAAGGTTTACATATGGAAGCAGCTTATGCTACAGCAGTAGTGTTGTTAATAGTTGTAATCGGTATAAATTGTATAAGTAATATAGTTGCAAAAAAGCTTGCAAAATAAATTGAAGTGAGGAAATAAATGAATAGTAAAATTTCGATAAAAAACATGGAGCTTTTTTATGGTGATTTTAAGGCGATAAAAGGTATTTCACTAGAGATTCCAGAAAATAAAATTACCGCTTTTATAGGACCATCTGGTTGTGGTAAATCTACTGTATTAAAAAGTTTAAATAGAATGAATGATCTAGTAGAAAATTGCAAAATTACAGGAGATATTTTGCTTGATGGCAAAAATATTTACACTGAAATGGATCCAATTTTATTAAGAAAAAAAGTAGGAATGGTATTTCAAAAACCAAATCCATTTCCAATGAGTGTGTATGATAATATTGCTTTTGGTCCACGTACTCATGGTATTAAAAATAAGATGGAACTTGATGAAATTGTTGAAAAATCATTGAGAAGCGCAGCAATTTGGGATGAGCTAAAGGACAGACTTAAAAAGTCAGCACTTGGTTTATCAGGTGGTCAGCAGCAGAGACTTTGTATTGCAAGGGCACTTGCAGTAAATCCTGAAGTATTATTAATGGACGAACCAACTTCCGCTCTTGATCCAATTTCAACTAATAAAATAGAAGAACTTGCTACAGAACTTAAAAAGGATTATACCATTGTAATGGTAACTCATAATATGCAGCAGGCAGCACGTATTTCGGATAAAACAGCATTTTTCCTATTAGGTGATGTTGTAGAATACGCAGATACAGGTAAATTATTTGCTGAGCCTAAGGACAAGAGAACAGAAGATTATATTACAGGGAGGTTTGGTTGATATGGTTCGTAAGACATTTGACAGAGAACTAGAATTATTAAATAGGAGCTTAATAGAAATGGGTAATCTTTGTGTAGATGGTATTGATTTAGCTCTTGATGCTTTATTTAAAAAAGATGCTGTAGAAAGTATCAATGAGAAAGTTCATATTATTGAACGTGATACAGATCGTAAAGAAAGAGATATCGAAGATTTATGTATGAAGCTTATTTTAAGACAGCAGCCTGTTGCAAGAGATCTTAAAGTTATATCAGCAGCTCTAAGAATGGTATCTGATATGGAGCGCATAGGAGATCAGGTTGCTGATATTGCAGATATAGCAAAAAATATAGGTGATAAAACTCTTGGAGGAGAAACTCATATCAAGGATATGGCTATGGAAGCAAAAACTATGGTTATAAATAGTGTTGAGTCATTTGTGAATAAAAACATTGAACTAGCAGATAATGTAATCGAAAGTGATGAAAAAGTTGATGTGTTATTTGTTCAGCTAAAGAGAGAGCTTTTAAAAATTATATACAAGGATATTTCATTAGGTCAAATAGCATTAGATGTGTTAATGGTTGCAAAGTACTTTGAAAGATTAGGTGATCATGCAGTAAATATAGCAGAATGTGTAAAATATGCTTATAAGTAAATTTAACTTTTGTGAATTTTTGTGTAAATATAGATCAGGGAAGATTTTCACCCTGATTTTTTATTATGCTTAAAATATAAAAAGTAAAAGGAGAATTTTTTGTGGCAAAGAAGAAAAAGAAGAAAAGAAATCTTGATGTTGCTAGTCCATATAGAATTGAATATTTACTCAATACAGAGCCACCAAAGATTTCTGTATTACCTACTGTAAAAGAAATTGATAGTACAACTTTGGAAAAACAAAGATGGCATAAAATTATGAGTGATGAAAATATTAAATACATTATATCAGGAGATATTATCCATGATAAAACTTGTAAAAAAGTAAAGGATTTTAATTTAAAGGATATAAAAACTTCTAACGAGTATATAGATAATAAGAAAAAATGTCCACATTGTGAAATTATGTCCTGGATTCATATAGCAGATAGTAGAGGCGATGAAGAGGCATATATGAAGTTTTTTAGAAGGATTAATCTAAAGTTCAAACATTTTAAAAGGTTAATTGTAAATAAAAATATTAAAACTTATTTGTTTATGGATGTTTTAACCATAAAAATCAATGATGATATTTGGAAAATTAAAGCTTGTGATGATAGCAAAAAAAGTGTGGACTTGATTAAAAATAATCATGTTATAGAAAATGGTATAAAGAAAATAACAGATGTTTTTTCTGTTTATAAAAAGTCAATTAATAGTGTAAGTGCATTTAGATGTATAGAAAACTATAATTGTAATAAGATTACAATTAAGAAATTTGATCTACTAGAAAAATTAGAGATTAAAAAAGATGATATAAAACTTTTTTTCAAAAAGATAATTTGCAGAATAAAACCTAGAAATATATATTTTGTAGATGGCGACAATACGCCAGTAGAAAGATTACTTGGAATAGATCAACTAGGTAAATATGATGAAGTAAGAATTTTTTGTGCAAGAAATACAAGTTATTTTAAATTTAAAGAGCGAAGAGATGAACTGTGTGAGAGAACTAATTGCATAATCAAATTCATTCCTATAGAGCCAGGAAATAATGCAGTTGATTTTGCTATTGCATTAGATGCATATAGACAGACTCTAAAAACTCAAAAGAGAGGGAAAATTTACTTAGTAAGTAAGGATAAACATTTTGATGTAATAAAGAAACAATTGAAGAAAATGAGAGAGAAAAAAATAGAAATAAGAAGAATAGAAAATATTAAGGGAACTTTGTATGTATGAGATTAAAATTGGAGAAATAACTAATGAAGCTAAAAAAAATTGGCATAGTGCTTATAAAAATGACATCCAAATAATAGAGGATAAGATTTGTGAATATCAGTGCAATATGTCGACTTTGGAAATAGCCTCAAAATGTTTTCACGATGAAATTCAGCTTGATTGGGGTAAATTTGCATGGAAAGGCAGAAAAACTGAAATAAAGGTTTTTTTTAAGATTACAGGGTATAACAAAAAAATCTTAGATAAAATAAAGCCTAGAAAAGAATACGGTATAGTATATATTGATGACTAATAAAAAAATAATATATTTGCGCTATATACTTTAATAAGATAAAATATATTTATTATTAAAAGTAGATGGCGGAGGTATTGTTATGGCTAAAGCAAGTAAAAACAAGCTTAGAACTCTTTATATCATGAAAGAGCTTTATGAAAAAACTGATATAGAACATAGAATGAGTACAAAGGAAATAATTGCTATGTTAAAAAGGTATGATCTAAGTGGTGATAGAAAAAGTATTTATGATGATATAGAGACATTAAGAGAATGGGGAGTTGATATACTTTATACTAAAGAAAAACCTGAAGGTTATTATATTATCGATAGAAGTTTTGAACTTCCAGAACTTAAACTTCTCGTAGATGCAGTACAGTCTTCAAAATTTATAACTCAAAAAAAATCTAGAGATCTCATTCGCAAAATTGAAAAACTTGCTAGCGAGCATGAAGCAAAACAGCTTCAACGTAACGTATATATAGCAAATAGAATTAAAACAGATAATGAAAGTATTTATTACAATGTAGATAAAATTCAAGAAGGAATTTTATCTAATTGTAAAATTAAGTTTACATATTACCAATGGAATATTAAAAAACAGCTAGTTCCTAAAAGAAATGGAAATTCATACATTATAAGTCCATGGGCCCTTACTTGGGATGATGAGAATTATTATTTAATTGGATTCGACAGTGATGCACAGATAGTTAAGCATTATAGAGTTGATAAGATGAGAGAAATTAGTATAGTTTCTGAAAGTCGTGAAGGTGAAGAAGAATTTGACAATTTCGATATTGCTAAGTTTGCTAAAAGCACTTTTGGCATGTATGGTGGTGCTCATGAAAAGGTAACGTTAGAGTGTGAAAATACTTTAATAGGAGCTATCATAGATAGATTTGGAAGCGATGCTATGATTCATAAACAAGGTGATAACCACTTCAGAGTGTGTCATGAGATTGCTGTTAGTGGGCAGTTCTTTGGTTGGATATTTGGACTTGGTTCTAAGGTTAAAATAGTAAGTCCAGAGGCTGTAGTTGAAGAATTTAAAAAATATATGGATGATATTTTGAAACAGTATTGATTAAAAAAATACACAGATTTATAGAGAAAAAGATATTATCATGTAAAAGTAATATTTAATATTGATATATAAGGGGGGTGTGATATTATACAAATAAGCTTAAAGTATATACTATGAGGGAAGAGAAACAATGATAAAAAGATACAATAAACTAGCTTTGATTTTTTCAATAATAGGCGCTATAGTCCTTATAAGCTCAAGTATTTGTGGCGGTACGATGTTTGGATATGTTCATACAAACAATCCATTAGTATATAGAGTGCAGCATCTATATCCATTGATATATTGTTTTGGTGCACTGGTAATATATTGCGCATGGAGAGCAAACAGTAAGAAGTATGCTGTAATAGGACTTCTAGAGATGCTATTTATACCATTAATATTGGGATTAATTTTAAATGATGCAAATACTATGTGGTTAGAATTTTAATAAGTAAAAATTAAATAAATTAAAAAATAAATGACGTTTTCAGTAATTAATTAAGACAATTACAGTAAACGTCATTTTTAATATTTCTTATCCTATAAAGAACCCTTTTAGCAGTAAATAAATGGGATTATTATCATATAGCAATTTAGCGATATAAGAGCTATTTAAAAGAGTTTCAAGGCTACCGGTTATATTTGGTGCAAAGATTTCAGTAAGTGGTAAAATGCACGCAATAAAGATGCAAGCGATGATAGCGCTCTTTAAAAAACCGAAAATCATGCCGAAAAAACCGTCAACCATTCCTGTAAGAGATTTTCTATCACCCTTAGTTATTAGTGCTATAATAAGCCACATTAAAATTTTAAGAACGATAAAGCATATGGCAAATACAGCAACTGTAAAAAGCAAATTTACAGTGATTTGGGTAATGTTATTTTCAACTATATGTGGAACTGAGCTAAAAGTAACATCAGATGGCATAAGTTTATCGTAATAATTAGTGTTTTGCAGCAAATATTCCTTTACAAAAGGTGTAGCAATAAAAGCTCCTAAAACAGAAATAAGCCATCCTATAACACTGAAAATCGTGCGAGAAAAACCTCTTTTAAAACCACGGATTGCTCCGTATAAAAGTATAACAATTATAAGTACATCAAAAATCATAGTCCCTCCAATCAAATATGTTCGATTATAGCACTTATTGCAAAAAAGTTAATAGATGAAGTGAAATTTTTAGAAAAAATTCAAAAAAGAAAACAAAAGATTGATACTATGGGGTATTATATTAAGAGAGTGAAATGTTTAAAGAAATGAGGAGATAATATGTTGATAGATAATAAATTGCGAAAGACTAAGATAGTTTGTACTATAGGTCCGGCTTCAGAAGAAAAAGAAATGCTTAAAAGTCTTATTGAGGCAGGTATGAATGTAATGCGTTTAAACTTTAGCCATGGGACTCATGAAGAGCATTTAGATAAGATTAATAAGCTGCTAGAAATTAATAAGGAGCTTAGAACCAATGTGGCTATTTTGCTTGATACAAAGGGTCCTGAAATAAGAACTGGTGATTTTCAAGAGGGTAAGGCTACATTTGTAAAGGGACAAAAATCTGTTATTTGTATTGAGGAAATTGTGGGCACTAGCGAAAAGTTTACAGTTACATATAAAGATCTTTATAAAGATGTAAAAGTTGGAGGCCATATTCTTGTAAATGATGGGCAGGTTGATCTTGTAGTAGATAAGATTGATGGAACAGATATTGTATGTACATGTTTAAATGATGGAGATGTTAAAAATAAAAGGGGTATTAATGTTCCTGGAATTAAATTGAGCTTTGAATATCTTTCAGAAAGAGATATTTCTGATATTGAGTTTGGATGCAGTCAGCCAATAGATTTTATAGCAGCATCATTTGTTAGAAGAGCACAAGATGTTATTGATATTAAAAAACTATTAATTGAAAATGGAAGAGGAGATATTCAGATAATCGCTAAAATTGAAAATAGTGAAGGTGTAGATAATATTGATGAAATTATAAATATTGCAGATGGTATTATGATTGCAAGAGGAGACTTGGGCGTAGAAGTTCCTGCAGAGTATGTGCCGCTTATTCAAAAGAAGATTATCAAAAAGTGTAAGGCTTTAGGTAAAGTTGTAATTACAGCTACTCAGATGTTAGAAAGTATGCAAGAAAATCCAAGACCTACAAGAGCAGAAGTTAGTGACGTTGCAAATGCTATATTTGACGGAACAGATGCTATCATGCTTTCGGGAGAGTCAGCTTCGGGAAAATATCCTAAAGAAGCAGTTGAATTCATGAATCGTATAGCATTAAAAATTGAAGGAAATCTTGATTACAGTGCTCTTCATAGAAAAGCAATAGAAACTGCTACAGGTGATACTTCAGAAGCTATCTGTATGTCAGTTGCAGAAATCGCTACTAAGTTTAAAGTTTCAGGCATAATTGCATTTACACAGACTGGTTTTACTGCAAGACGTATGTCAAGATACCGCCCAGAGGCGCCAATTATTGCAGCAACACCTGATGCAAATACAACACGCGCTCTTGCCATTAACTGGGGAATAAAGCCGGTAATTTGTAAACCGTTAGAAAGCAGAAGATCTATGATGGAATACGCAACGCTAATTGCTAAAGAACAGGGAGCACAAAACGGTGACTTAATTTTAGTTACTGGAGGAACACCAGGAGTAAAGGGAGATACAAGTTACCTAGAATTAGTTAAAGTTAGATAATTATATAAAACAAAATTGTAGGGAGTTTTTTAAAAGATTGAAAACTCCCTAATTTTACTTGTTTTAAATGATATTTTTGTTGAAAATTAAAGAATAATATGGTAATATTTTAAGGTATATGAGAAAGTTTATGTATGAGGCTATAAAAGAGGCTCAAAAAGCGGAGCAAATAAATGAGGTTCCTATAGGAGCAGTTATTGTAAAAGATGATAAAATAATCGGCAGAGGTTATAACTTAACTGAGACTAGTAAGGATCCTACTATGCATGCTGAGATGATTGCCATAAGAGAGGCTACATCATCTATAGGATATAGCAGGCTTTATGGTTGCACTATGTATGTAACATGTGAACCGTGCACTATGTGTGCTGGTGCTATGATTTTAGCTAGGATTAATAAAGTTGTAATCGGCACTATGGATAAAAAAACAGGAGCATGTGGATCTATATATAATTTATTGCAGCAAGATAAGCTTAATCATCAAGTTGAAATACAAACAGGAGTGCTTGCAGAAGAGTGCAGTGCTATGATGACAAACTTTTTTAAAAAATTAAGACAATCAAAATTGGAGGATTAACTAATGAAGAGATTAGGTGCGATACTTTGCATGATTATGATCATGTTCATGATGGCACAAAGCGCATCAGCGGCAGGTTTTGATATTGTTAAAACCTCTCCAAAAGATGGAGCAACAGATGTACCACTAGAAAACATGGGTGTAAAAGTAATTTTTAACCAGGATGTTTATAACAAGGCAAATGAAAAAGAAAATAAGAAGGCATGTAAGCTAGTTGACAGTAAGGGCAATGAAATTGACTCAGTTGTAGTTTTCAACTCTAAAGCAAAAGATGTTGCTTTAATACTAGCTAAGATGGAAAATAAAAAAGGTAAGGATATTAAGATTAAACCTACTTCAGACTATAAGTTAGTAATTGATGGAAGCTTTAAAGCTGCTAATGGTGACACTTTGGGAGAAACAAAGCAGGTTGACTTTACAACATTAAACCCATCAACAAGCATGAAGATTTCTATGGGTATGATGCTTGTTATGGTAGTAGGTATGGTATTTGCTTCTTCTAAAGCTATGAAAAAAGAAGAAGAAAAGAAAAATGCAAACCATAAAAAAGAAGAAAAATTCAATCCATATAAGGTTGCTAAGGAAACAGGTAAATCTGTAGAAGAAGTATTAGCTATTGAAAAGAAGAGAAGAGAAAAGGAAGCTGCAAAAGAAGCTGCCAAGGAGGCTAGAAAAGCTAAACATCACCATGAAGAGGCAGAAGAGGTTGAAGAGTATATGCAACCTGGACATTTCAAGGTTAAGTCTGTAAGAACAGTAGCTCAGGGTGGTTCAACATATATCACTGGTAAAAAGGCAGAAGCTGAAAAGAAAGCTGCAATTGAAGCTAAGATTAGAGCAGATAAAGCTGCTAAGAAAAAAGGTAAAAAGAAATAATTAATAATAAATAAAGCGATTAATCAGGATAACTTATTTGTTATCCTGATTTTTTTACATCACCTTGTAAGAATGTGAATATTTTAATATAATAAAATAATGATTATAGTTAATTGAAAAGAGCTTGGAGGAAATTATGAAGAGCATAAGAGTAAATTCGTATGCCAAGATAAATTTATCCATAGATGTAATTAGAAGACTTGAAAATGGATATCATGAGGTTGATATGGTAATGCAACAAATTGATCTTCATGATGAAGTTCTTTTAAGGTGGTTTGAGGATAAAAATGCTAATGATTTAGAAATACAGTTAAAGACAAATAAATACTATTTGCCAATAGATCAGCGTAATTTGGCATATAAGGCGGCTATTCTCATGAAAGAGTATTTTGGAGAAAATATAAAGGGAACACTTAAAATAGATATTTTAAAAAATATACCTGTTGCAGCAGGTATGGCAGGAGGCAGTAGTAATGGTGCTGCTGTTATTCATGGGATAAACGTTCTTTGGGGACTAAACAAAGACTTAAAAGAATTATGTAAAGTTGCTTCTATATTAGGATCAGATGTTCCATTTACACTAATGGGGCAGGCAAAAGTTAATAAATCTCTTGGAAAAGAGATGAATAATCATAAGTTAGCTACATGTTGTGCTCTTGCGACAGGAACTGGAACTCAGCTTGAACCATTACCGTCTTTTGAAGCAGATATTTTGTTGAGCAAACCGCCTATAAGTGTGTCTACTGCAGAGGTATATAAGGGCATGAATCTTGCTAAATTAGAAAAAAGGCCAAATAACAAACAGCTTATAGTAGGATTAAGAAATAAAGATATAAATAAGATTACAGATAATATGATAAATGTATTGGAACAATATACATTAAAAAAATATGATGTAGTAAATGAGACAAAAGAAAAGATGAAAACCCTATGTCCTAATAGCAAGGTGCTTATGAGCGGTAGCGGTCCTACAATTTTTGGAGTTATGGCTAATAAACAAGAAATGGATAAAGGATATGAGAAGTTAAAGAAAATTAATAAGGAAACTTTTAAAACGAGGACGTTAATATGACCAAGGATTATGAAGTATATAACCATAAAACATTAAGAGAGATTATTTACGATGATTTAAAGAGTCAAATTCTAAGAGGAAAATTAATTCCAGGAACAAGACTTATGGAACTTGATTTATCAAAAAAGATGGGTGCGAGTAGAACTCCTATTAGAGAAGCATTAAAAATGCTTGCAGAGGATAATTTAGTTGCAATTGAACCAAACAAGGGTGCTTATGTTTCTAAAATTTCATTACGCGATCTACTTGAAATAATTGAAATAAGAGAAAGCATGGATGGATCAACTTCTTATCATGCAGCTGAAAGAATTACTGAAAATTTAAAGGAAAAGCTAAATCAAGCTATGTTGAATTATAATAAAGCAGCTTTGGCACAAAATCAAAATGATATGATTAAGTGGGACACAATCTTTCACAGTATAATAGTTGAAGCTACTGGAAATCAAGTGATGATACAGATAGCCGAGCAGATTAGAGAATTAGTTTTAAGATTTAGATATCTATATTATGGAGATTTTGAACGATGCACTAATGTTGAGGCTGAGCATAAGAAAATTTATGATGCAATTATGGCTAAAGATGCTCAAAAAGCAGAAGAAGCGGCTCAGATTCATATAAAAAATATAAGAAAAGATATTATTAGAGCTTATGAAAACCACGGTGGATTTTAAGATTTAAAATAAAATGTAACTGCCACATTAACCCATGAAAATAAATGAAACATTTGAAGGGTGTTAATGTGGCTTTTTTATTGTAATAAAATTAATCTTTTAAAGCTAGCTTAGCTGCTTTTTGGCCGTGGATTATAGTAGTATCAAAAAGTGGGATATCAGTTTGCTTTTGTTGCATCAACAAACCAATTTCAGTACAACCAAGTATTATACCTTCGGCTCCTTGATTTACAAGACTCTGACCAATATCGTAAAACCTTTTAGAAGAATAATCTTTTATTATTCCAAATCCAGTTTCTTCGTATAAGACTTTATCAATAAATTTGCGATCATCAAGAGAAGGAATTAAAACTTCAAGACCATTTTTTTCTAAGCGTCCTTTATAAAATTCTTCTTCCATAGTTATACGAGTACCCATGAGGCCGATTTTTTTTATGCCTTTTGATAGTATTTCATCAGAAGTAGCATCGGCTATATGAAGCATAGGAGTTTTTACATTTTTATTTAAAAAATCGGAGTGCTTGTGCATAGTATTAGAACAGATAATATAAAAATCACAATTTGCAGCGTCAATTTTTTTAGCAGCTTCTAAAAGTACGATTTCTTGTTTATCTTTTTTATTGACAAAAACATCTTGCAAATTGACATTTACTAAAACCATTTGTGCACAGTTATATTCTCCTAGCTTCTTTGCAATATAATCGTTAATGTATTGATACATCTGTAAAGAAGAATGGTAAGATAACCCACCTATCATACCTATAGTTTTCATAAATTTCACCTCCTTATGGTGTTATTTTTAGTGTACTATTTTTACATAATTTTTGTCAATAAACCAAAAAAATAGACATTTATTTAAAAAATGTAGTATAATATTTATGAGTTAATAGTATCTCAATGTATGTGCACTCGTCTACACACCATGTAGGCGTCAAAAATTACCCGGGCGAAATCCGGGTCTTTTTTGTTTTTGGAAATATGTTAAAAATAAAATGGAGATTTGCCTAAACGACAAATCTCCGTTTTTGGTTATATTTAAATTAATTAAATAGAGAGGTAGCTAAATTATTTTTTTCTATCAAGAGTAAGGTTGATTTCCATACGCTTACCATTACGAGCGATAGTAAATGTAACCTTATCACCTGGTTTATGTCTTTTAATAGTTTCAGATAAAGTGTTTAAACTATTAATCGCTGTATCATCTATTGCAAGAACTTGATCGCCAGCTTTAAAACCAGCTTTTTTTGCAAACGATTCGGCAACTTCGTTTATATAAACATTTCCAGCTTGGTCTTGAGTGTAAACCATACCGGAGTAGCCATAGTTTGAAACAGCCTTGCCAGTTTTCATAATCTGATCTGCTACATCTGCAGCATGATTTATAGGAATGGCAAAGCCTAGACCCTCGACATCTGAACCACTAGATTTTGCAACTACGATGCCAACTAGGTGACCATATTGGTCGAACATGCCACCGCCAGAATTTCCGGGATTTACAGAAGCATCTGTTTGTAATAGAGTCATAGGCTGACCATTTATTGTAATTTCACGATCAAGAGAACTTATGATGCCTGCAGTTACTGTACCGCCTAGTTCTCCAAGAGGGTTACCTATAATAACAGACATATCACCAACTGCAAGCTCACTACTATCACCATAAGTTGCTACAGGAAGTTCTTTAGCTTTTATTTTTAAAACTGCAATATCAGTTTCAGGATCAGCACCAACTAAAGTAGCATCATATTGCTTATCGTTATATAAAGTCACATATATTTTAGAAGCACCTTCTATAACGTGATTGTTTGTTATTATATATCCATCTGACTTGATAATTACACCAGAACCAGCACCCTGAGTAACATATTCTTGTAACCAATCGTCAGACTTTACACTTTCAGTTTTTATTTCAACGACAGCTTTTATGTTGTCATTAACAACTTCTTCTACTGTTTTTTCACTGCCAGTAGCTTTCGATAATGTATATCCTTTATTTGTTACACTACCTTTGTTGGTGTTAGACTTGTTATTTGTAAAAACAGAATCATATAGATACATGCCACCAAAAGCACCACCAAAAGCTAGTACAACTACTAGTACAAAAATCAAAGCAAGCTTTTTCTTAGTTAAAAAGATTGGATTAACCGCAGTGTGATCTTTTTTCTTTTTGGGCTTCTTATCTTTTTGTTTTTTATCTTTACTAAAACCTCCTAAATCAAATTCGGTTTCAAAATTATTATTATCATTTGACAATTTAAAATCATCCATGTTAATACCTCCTTATTGCTTTTATATAAGTTAATTATAACAACAATTACTTTCTAAACCATCTATAAATTATGTCACTTTTATGATAAAATTAATAGAATATGTGTAGGTGATTAATATGAATAAAAGTATAGAAAAATTTAACAGATGGATGACTTATCCAAAGATGCCAGAAGCATTACGCTCTGAGCTTAAAGCAATGAGTGGTGACCACAACAAAATTGAGGAAGCCTTTTACAAGGAACTTGAATTCGGAACCTCTGGGTTGAGGGGAATAATGGGCCCCGGATCCAATAGGATGAATTGTTTTGTTGTGGCCAAAGTGACTCAAGGCTTGTCTAATTATATAAATAAAACCTTAAAAAATGCTGAATCAAATAAAAAAAGTCCAAGTGTAGTTTTAAGCTATGATAGTAGACATAATTCAAGAGAATTTGCCAAGATAACGGCTGAAGTATTATCAGCAAACGGTATTACAGCATATATATTCAAAGAGATGCTACCTGTTTCGCTCTTATCATTTGCTATAAGATATTTGGGTTGTGATTATGGTATTATGATGACTGCCAGCCATAACTCAAAGGAATATAATGGATATAAAGTATACAATAGACATGGTGGACAGATTTTAGGCAGTGAACCTCAAGAAATATTAGATGAAATTGATAAAATCGATATTTTTGATGATGTTAAGGCGGCAACAACAGACAATGTTATATGGTTAGGCAATGAAGTAAAGAATGCTTATTTAGAAGAAACAGCAGCTAAATCATTGAGATTTGGTGTAAATACAGAGGGCGATAAGCCAAAAGATATCGAAAATCTTAAAGTTGTATATAGCTCTTTAAATGGATCAGGTAGAGTTCCGGTAAGTGAACTTTTAGAAAAGATAGGACTAAAGCATTTATATTTTGTTCCAGAACAAAATATGCCTGATGGTGATTTTACAACATGTCCAAAGCCTAATCCCGAAAGAGCAGAGGTATATGAACTAGGAATTGCTCTTATGAAAGAGAAAAAGGCTGATTTATTAATTGTCACAGATCCAGACTGTGACAGAATAGGTGTAGCTAGTGGAGATACTATTTTTACAGGAAATCAGCTAGGAATGCTTTTATTTGATTATATCTGTAGAAATAAAAAACCTATGCCACTAAATCCAGTGGCAGTTAGAAGTATAGTTAGCTCACCGATGCTTGATGCTATTGCAGCAAACTATGGAGTAGAAGTAAAAAATACATTAATTGGATATAAATATATCGGTGAAATGATGGACGATTTAAAAGAAAGATATATTTTTGGCTTCGAAGAAGGTAATGGATACTTAGCTTTTGATCATATGAGAGATAAAGATGGTGTATCAACAGCAATGCTAGTTTGTGAAATGACAGCTGAATTTAAGGCTCAAGGTATAACATTAGAAAAAGCATTAAAAAAATTATATAAAAAGTATGGCTATTATGGAGAAAAAGTTATAAACTATTCTTTTGAAGGTAAAGCAGGATTAGAGCGTAGAGAACATGTTATGGACTACTTAAGAGGAGATGTAGAAAACGCCATAAACGGTTATGAGGTTAAGGAAGTTATAGATTATAAGCTTCAGCAAAAGCATTATATAGACCTAGGTATCGGTTCATATACTGAATTGCCAATTTCCAATATTTTAGAATATCATTTTGATAAAGGTCAGAAGTTTATAGTTAGACCTTCGGGAACAGAGCCAAACTTAAAAGCATATTTATTTGCAAGAAGTAAATATCAAGGTGGTGTGGCTAAGCGAATAGAAAAAATGGATAAAGAAATAACAAGAATAGTAAATGAGGAGCAGTAAATATGAGTAAAAGTAAAGTATTAATTGGACTAGATAAGAGTGGCTCTTATAGAGTTCATTTGACAATTACAACAGGTATTGTTGAAGAGGCGAGAAAAATGCACAATACTACACCTCTTGCAACAGCAGGACTTGGAAGAGTTTTAACTGCAACAGGCATGATGAGCCTTCAGTTAAAAGGTAAGAGAGATAAAATCTCAGTACTATTTCAAGGAGATGGTCCAGCAAAACAGATTTTAGCTACAGGCTATGCATCGGGACAGATTAAGGGATATATATCAAATCCTGATGTTGATTTGCCATTGACAAAAGAGGGCAAGCTTGATGTAGGCGGTTCTCTTGGAATTGGACAACTTACAGTTACAAAGGATTTAGGTCTAAAAGAACCTTATGTTGGAAGTATAGTACTTGTAAGTGGTGAAATCGCTGATGATTTAACAGCATATTATTATATTAGTGAACAGCAAAATACTTCAATTGCTTTAGGCGTAAAAGTTGGAGTAGATCAGCAAGTTCTTGCAGCAGGAGGTATGTTTATTCAGATGCTTCCAAATGCACAAGATGAAGCAATTGATGCTCTAGAAAAGATGCTTGCAGATGTTAAGCCTATGACAACAAATATTGAAGAGGTTGTTCTTGCAGGGGCAGGTAAATCAGAAGAAGGCTTATTAGTAGATCTTATGGATAAAATTTTTGCTGATATAGATGATGAATTTAAACCTGAAGTTTTAGAATACAAGGAAATGGAATTTAAATGTGACTGTAGCAGAGAAAGATTAGAAAAGGCTCTTATGACAATCGGTAAAAAAGATTTAACAGAAATATTAGAAAAAGATGGACAGGCAGAACTAGAATGTCATTTCTGTGGCAAAAAATATATTTTTGATGAAGCGGATATTAAAAAAATGCTCGAAAATATGTAAAGGAAGGGAGGCTTGACTGATGAAAGATGTAACAATTAAAATTGTCGGCAAGCATATACATGACAATATCGATGAAGAGCAGATGGAACTTGTAACTGAAGCTAAAATGTATGAAAGAAATGGAGTTCTTTATTTGCTTTATGATGAAAGTGAATTTACAGGTATGGAAGGCATCAAGACTAGACTTAGATTAGAAGGCAATAGCTTAAAACTTTCTAGAAGTGGCAAGATGGGGATTGATAGTGAGATGAGATTTGAAGAAGGCAAACGCTTTGAAAATAAATATCAGACACCAATGGGACCTATAGCCGTTGAAATTTTAACTAATGAGTTTGAAAATACTATGACATATGAAGGAATAGGCAAACTATCACTAGATTATAGTATGAGTCTTAAAGGCCTAACAGAAGGTAGAAGCAAATTAGATATTGAATTTGTAGGAGTGAAATGTGATGAATAATAAAAAATGGGCAAGAATGGTTGCTTGGGTTCTTGTAGGTGCGATGGTTGTTACATCTGCAGGGATATTAGTGTTTATGTAAATATAGTTTTGTAAATATAAAGAAAGGAATAAATAATGTATAAAATCGGATTTGATGCTGAAAAATACATAGAGCTTCAATCTAAGCATATCGTTGAAAGAATACGTGAAGGCAACGGTGAAAGATTGTATTTAGAATTTGGAGGTAAACTTGTACATGATAAGCATGCTATGAGAGTGCTTCCTGGTTTTGATGAAAATGCCAAGATTAAGTTGTTACAAAAGTTAAGTGATCAAGTTGAAGTTATTATCTGTGTATATGCAGGTGATATTGCGACAAATAAAACAAGACAGGATTTTGGTATCACTTATGATCTTGAGGTTATGAGATTAATTGACATGTTCAGAAAATATGGACTTGCAATCAACAGTGTTGTAGTTACAAGATACGAAGAAAATCCTGCAGTAGATATATTTATTAATAAATTAGAACGTAGAGGTATAAAAACATATAGACATAAATTCACAAAGGGATACCCTACAGATGTAGAAACAATTGTAAGTCCAGAAGGATATGGGGCAAATCCTTATATTGAAACAACAAAACCTCTTTGTGTAGTGACAGGTCCCGGAGGTGGAAGTGGTAAGTTAGCTACTTGTTTATCACAGCTATACCATGAAAACATCAGAGGGCGTAAAGCACGCTACGCAAAGTTTGAGACATTCCCTGTATGGAATATTCCGCTAAAGCACCCTGTAAATGTTGCTTACGAAGCTGCTACAGCTGACTTAAAAGACGTGAATATGATAGATTCATTTCACTTAGAAGAGTATGGTGTAAAGACTGTAAATTACAATAGAGATATTGAGGTATTTCCAGTAGTAAAGAGAATTATCGAAAAGATTACAGGTGGCGAATGCGAATATAAATCTCCTACTGACATGGGTGTAAATATGGTAGGTTACGGTATTGTTGATGATGAGGTTTGTAAAGAAGCAGCTAAACAGGAAATTATTAGAAGAGTTTTGATTGCTCAGTGCGATTATAAAAAAGGTAAAATTGATGAAAGCTCTGAAGAGAGAGTTAGACTTCTTATGGAAGAGGTTGGCGCTCACATAAGTGACCGTAAGGTGGTTGAAAAAGCTAGAGAGTACGCTGAGTATAAAAGAGAGTTAGATACTTCATTTGAAAACGTAGTAGTCGTTGCAATAGAACTTCCAAATGGTAAAATCATTACAGGCAGAAACTCAGAACGTATGGCTGCAGCACCAGCAGCAATCTTAAATGCCGTAAAAAATTTAGCAGGAATGGCAGATCCTGTTCATCTCATTGCGCCGCACGTGTTAAAGGGTATTCAGGATTTAAAGAAAGATATATTAAAACAAGAGAAAACTAGCTTAAATGTAGAAGAAGTTTTAAATGCTCTTACAGTATCAGCTAGTACAAATCCAAGTGCAGAACTTGCAGTTGAAAAATTAAAGCTACTAAGAGGCTGTAAGGCTCATTGCACAGCTATACTAAATGACAAAGATGAACAGCTTTTTGGAGATTTAGGTATCGATATAACATGCGATCCAGAATTTTCAACAAATAATTTATATTTTAAATAAGTGAAGTTGCCAATAAGAAACGAAAGGATGACTAGATGTACGGACAATTTTTTGTAATGTTTGCGATGATATTCACAGGGTATATTATGCGCAAAATTAACTTTATCAAGGAGGAAATGAACAATAGCTTAAATAAATTTATTGTTTATTGCGCTTATCCATGTATGCTCACATACAACATAGGAACTATGAAGATGAACGCGGCATTGATAAAGGACTTTTTACTAATGATGACGATATCATTTGCTATGTTATTAATCTTTGCATTTATAACTAGATTATATACAAAGGCAAGACATTTCCCAGACAGAGCAAGTAGCGTTTCCGAGCTATGTATGACCTGCCCTAACAATGGATTTATGGGATTTCCTATGGCATTGTCTTTTTTAGGTTCACAGGGTCTATTTCTTATGACTGCTCAAAATTCTGCAATGAACATATTCTTCTTCTCATACGCTTTATACGCCTTGAGAAGAAACAATGAAAATAAAAGTAAGTTAACTGTTAGTACAGTAATAGGATCAACTATAAAAGTGCTTTTAAACCCAAATATATTAGCACTTTTTGTAGGATTCTTTTTCTGTCTAACTGATATTCCGCTTGATAATGCAATCGGAACTTATTTAAACTATATTGGCGGTGCAGCAACTCCTATGGCTATGATTTTTGTAGGTTCAACTCTTGCAGGTAGTAAGTTTTTTGAAATGCTTAGAAATCATATCGTATGGGAATCAGCTATTATCAAACTAATAGTTTTACCAATAATTGTTGCAATTGCAATGCTTATTTTACCACTTGATACTAATTTTAAAGTAATAATGGTTCTTGGGGTTTGTTTCCCAACGGCTGCAACAGTTCCGATGCTTGCAGAACAAGAAGGTCAGAGTCATGAACTAGCAAGTAGAATACTGTTTTTTACAACAGTGGTGTCTATGGTAACGGTGCCATTTACTATCACATTGATAAAATTATTATTCCTTTAGGAGCGACAAAGGAGGAGTACTATGAATGTTAAAGTTGATTTATCTAATCTAGGCTTAGATGAAAAAGAATTGTCTGCATATCAAAAAAATGTTGATGATGCCATCGATGAATTATGGTCTGATAAAAATCCTCATACTCAGTGGGTTAAACTGCCCATGAGAGTTAATAGAGAAGAACTAGAAGAAATGTTTACAACTGCCATAGCAGCCCAAGATAGTTGTGGCTTGTTTGTTGTAATCGGCAATGGTGGTTCTTATCTTGGTATCAAGGCCGCTATCGAGGCTATTGGGGAAAAAATCGCTACAGTTCCAGAAGTAGAGTTTATAGGTGAAGGAATCTGTGGAAATGATTTTGCAAGAGTTGTGGAGCGTATGAGACATTATGAGGTTAATGTTTGTGTAATTTCTAAGTCTGGAGAAACTCCTGAAACAATTGCTTCATATCAGGTAATTAAGGAGTATATGTTTAATCGCTACGGCAATGAAGTTGCACCTAAACGTATAATGATTATGACAGGTGAAGGAGAAAGTACTTTAAGAGATTTAGCTGAAAAGGATGGTTGTGGAATCTTTAAGATTTCTAAAGATTATTCAGGAAATTACGGTATATTAAGTCCAGCAAGTTTGTTTCCAATGGCTGTTGCTGGAATTGAAATTGATAGACTTTTATCAGGTGCAGAGGTTATGGCTACTGATACTGCTTGGGATATTGATGCAGGTAATTATGCAGTTGCAAGAAAGCTTCTTAATGATAGAGGAAAACTAGTTGAAATCTTTCAGTATAGTCAACCTAATCTTGAAAGTTTAGCTTTATGGATTTCTCATTTATTTATGGAAAGTGATAGTAAAAATGGCAAGGGAATATATACTACGACTATGAATCTTTCAAGGGATTTTAAGGCTAAAGGACAGTTTATGAAAGGCGAAACTCCCGCTTTTTATGAAACTGAAATCTATGTTGATGAGCCTACTGATGATATTAAACTTCCAAAGGATATTATTGATAAGACTGAGTCTGATACTTTTGGTGAGCTTAATAGAGTTATTGCTGAAAAGATGAAAGAAGCTTATAGAACTGAAGAATCTGATAGTATTAAGATTGAAATCCCTAAGATGGATGCATTTAATCTTGGTCAGTTAATTTATTTTTTCCTTATGAGTGCATCAATTTCAGCTCATATGTTTGGCGTAGATCCGTTTGAAAGAAGTTTAATAGATAGATTTAAGGAAAAGCTTAATATATTTAAATAGATAATTGAGAGCTAGCAGCTATGATGCTAGCTCTTTTGTTAATAAATAGTCAAATAATTTAGAAAAAAACGACATAGAGGGTTTACAAGATATTTTGGCGTGTTATAATATATGTAAAGAGTTAGTTAATTTTTTAACAATAAACGTACAAAAAAGTAAAATATTTATTTGAGAGAGAATTTGTTTATTGAGGAGGACGAAACTATGAAAATTGGAGTATTAGGAACAGGCACAATGGGCGCAGGTATCATCCAGGTTTTAGCACAGAACGGATATGAAGTTCTTTTAAGAGCAAGAAGACAGACTTCAGTTGATGGTGGTATTGCCAAAGTAACTAAAAATCTTGATAAATTAGTAAAAAAAGAAAAGCTTACAGAAGCAGATAAGGATGAAATTTTAGGAAGAATTCATGGATCAACTGATATTGCTATCGTTAAAGATGCAGACCTTATTATTGAAGCTGCCACAGAAGATATGGAAGCTAAAAAAGCACTATTTAAAGAATTAGATGAACTATGTGGACCAGACACTATTTTAGCAACAAATACATCTTCACTATCAATTACAGAAATAGCTGCAGCTACAAATAGACCTGATAAGGTTGTAGGTATGCATTTCTTTAATCCAGTACCAGCAATGAAGCTAGTTGAAATTATCAAGGGGCTAACAACATCTGATGAAACAAGAGATGCAGTAATAGATCTTGCAGTTGCATTAAAGAAAACTCCTGTAGAAGTTGCAGAAGCTCCAGGATTCGTAGTAAATAGAATTTTAATACCTATGATTAATGAGGCTATTGGTATTTTAGCAGATGGAGTTGCAGATGCAGAAGGTATAGATAATGCTATGAAGTTAGGTGCTAATCATCCAATGGGACCTTTAGCATTAGGTGACTTAATTGGTCTAGATGTTGTTCTAGCAATCATGAATGTATTATACACAGAATACGGTGATTCTAAATATAGACCACATGTATTACTAAAGAAGATGGTAAGAGCAGGTAAGTTAGGTCAGAAGACTGGAGAAGGATTCTTCAAGTATGACAGATAGTATATAAATCGAAATAAACTTAATATAAAATCAAAAGAAGTCAACAATCTGTTGACTTCTTTTTTTGGTATTGTATTAATTAATCTATTTTATTGCAAATTTTGTTTTCATAAGGGCTGCGCCAATACCAACAACAATGATACCAGCAACGATTGCTTCAGGTATACCATTGATACCGATTATGCCTAATATGAAGCTATAAACTGCATTAGTTGCAACTTCATTAGCTTGAGCATAAGCATCTTTAAAGAAAACGAAAATTAAATTCATTACTAATAGTGTGTTTGTTAGTGAGCCTAAGACACCAGCAACTCCAAGGCCGATGCTCATACGCTTTTTAGAAATTTCAGTTTTGCGCTTTGTAATTAGCTTATAAACATAGTAAGGAACAATTCCTACTAAGATACGTGGTACCATGCAAATAATTATACTACCAAGACCGCCATGCACATCACCTAATGAAATAAATGGTGAAAATACAAAGGATGTTGCAGTTGGGTTAATTGTGTTGTTAATCAAGCTGGTTAAACCAAATACACCGCCTAAAAAAGCTCCCTTTTTAGGTCCTAGCATCAATGAACCTATGATTACTGGAACATGGATGATTGTGGCTCTTGTGAAGCCTAAAGGAATATAACCGATAAATGGGGTAAATGCCATGATTACGATTATTCCACTAAACAAAGCTAGCTGTACAAGTCCAAGTGTACGCTGTGATGATGCATTTCTTGTTGAAATATTATTCATTTTTCCTCTCCTTGTTATCATTCTCTTTTGAGATATAATACAATACGCAACTATTATAAGGTTTAAGAAGTTTTTTTTCAAGGAAATCATGCAAATTAACTAATAAAGATGTTATAATAAATTGTTAAAAAGAAATATTTGAGAATGGTAGGTTGGTTATTAATGACTGATAAAAATATAAAAGTTGATGAAATAAAAGAAGTTAAAGAAGAAAAACAAAAAGAAATAGAAGGCATTTTGGAAATCGCTGATGGTGGATTTGGCTTTTTAAGATTTGATAACTTTTTAACTAGTGAAGATGATGTTTATGTGGCAAATAGTCAGATTAGACGTTTTAATTTAAAAACAGGAGATAAGGTGGCTGGTATTGCAAGAGAACCAAGACAAGGTGAAAGATTTGGAGCTCTTCTTATGATTAATGCTATTAATGGAGAAAATCCTGAAAATAGCAAGAAAAGACCTGATTTTGATAAGCTTACACCTATATTCCCTAATAGAAGAATAAAATTAGAAGATGGTAAAGATCTATCTATGAGGTTGATTGATTTAGTTGCGCCTATTGGTTTTGGACAAAGAGGATTAATTGTTGCTCAGCCAAAGGCAGGTAAGACTGTTCTTATGAAAAAAATAGCAGCGAGCATTGAAAAGCACCATAAGGATGCAGAACTTATCATTCTTTTAGTAGACGAAAGGCCAGAAGAAGTTACTGATATGAAGCGTTCACTTAAGGGAGATGGTGAGGTAATATACTCTACTTTTGATGAACAGCCAGCTCATCATGTTAAAGTTGCTGAAATGGTACTTGCAAGGGCCAAGAGATTAGCAGAGCATGGCAAGGATGTTATTGTGCTTATGGATAGCATTACTAGACTTGCAAGAGCATACAATTTAGTTGTGCCAGCTTCAGGAAGAACTTTGTCAGGAGGACTTGATCCGGCATCTTTATATAAGCCTAAAAAGTTTTTTGGTGCTGCCAGAAATCTTGAAGAGGGAGGCAGTATAACTATTTTGGCAACAGCGCTTGTAGACACAGGAAGTCGTATGGATGATGTTATCTTTGAGGAATTTAAGGGAACGGGTAATATGGAACTTCATTTAGATAGAAGTTTATCAGAAAAGAGAATTTTCCCAGCGATTGATATAAATAGATCAGGAACAAGAAAAGAAGACTTGTTGATGTCACCTGAGGAACTGATGACTGTTTGGCGCATGAGAAAGGCTATGTCAGCTAAATCTGTGCAGGAAGTCACAGAAACTATAATAGATAATATGGCTATGACAAAAAATAATAAGGAATTTATTTCACTTATAGATAAGATTATAGAAGATTAACGGAGGTTTTATGGGACTATTAGTTTCAGATGTAGTTAAGATGGCAGAAGCTCAGCTAAAAGAAGCAGGAATAGAAAATGCTAAGGGTGAAGCCGAGCAGATTTATTGTCATTTAAAGAGAATAGATAGGACTGGATTTTTTATGAGATGGTCAAAAGAATCTAGTGATCTTGATACAGAAAAATATTTTAGATTGATAGATGAGAGAGCAAAAAGAAGACCGATGCAACATATTCTTGGAGAAACAGAGTTTATGGGATACACTTTTGTGGTAAAAGAAAATGTACTTATCCCGAGGATGGATACTGAGGTTTTAGTAGATGAAGCACTTAAACTGATTAACCATAAAGACAGTGTACTTGATTTATGCTGTGGATCGGGAATCATCGGCATATCGCTGGTATTGTGTGCTGAGGAAGCTAAGAAGACTATTAAGATGACTTCTGTTGATATCAGCGATGATGCTATCGCTTTGACTAAAGAAAATGCTCAACTAAATAATGTTAAGTTAGAAATATATAAAAGCGACTTGTTTGAAGGGATTAAAAGAAAAAAGTATAATTTAATCGTTTCAAATCCACCATATATTAGAAGTGATGTGATACCTACTTTGGATGTTGAAGTTAGAGACTATGACCCGATTAATGCTTTAGATGGCGGTGAGGATGGTCTTGATTTTTACAGACAAATAGTGAATAAGGCGCCAGATCACTTAAAGAAAAAAGGATATTTAGTATTTGAGATAGGCCATGATCAAGGAGTAAGTGTTGCAGAGCTTATGAAGCAGAGTGGTAGCTTTGAAAATATTGAAATATCACAGGACTTAGCTGGAAATGACCGTATGGTAAAGGGACAGCTTAAGGGTAAAAAATAAATAAATATTAAAATACGTACTGAGAGCTGAGGGCAGAAATGTACCGAGGAGGAAGGCGGATATATTGGTAAACCGACTATTTTATAGTAGGCTAGTTTTGGTATGCTAATAAGCCATTCCTCCCGGAAAATTCTCCGAGAGGAATTTTTTTATGAAGAAAAATGAAATTATAAAAGCACTAAAGAGTAAAAGTTTTGATGAATATTATAAACAGGCAGACAAAATAAGGAAAAAAGAAAAAGGCAATGAAGTATTTATTAGAGCAATTATAGAATTTAGTAGTTATTGTACTATGAGATGTCAGTATTGTGGCCTAAATTGTACTAATAAAGATGCCATAAGATATCGCATGGAGACAAAAGAAATTATAGAAATAGGAACTAAAGCTATAAAGGCAGGCTATAAAACGTTGGTGCTCCAGGGAGGCGAAGATCCACTTTTTAAAGATGGAAAAAGACTTCAAGAGGTTATCCATGAGATTAAAGATAAGCATCCTGATATAGCTATAACTTTAAGTGCAGGAGAACTTAAACCAAATGTATTAAAAATGTTAAAGGAGGCAGGAGCCGATAGGTATTTGCTTCGCCATGAGACTTCTGATAGGAAATTATATGAGAGTCTTCATCCAGGCAAGACTTTTAAAGAAAGAAAAGAGACTTTAGAAACTCTAAAAGCTTTAGGCTATGAAACAGGTAGTGGATTTATGGTTGGCATTCCAGGGCAGCAAATAGAATCATTGGCAGATGATTTACTTTTTTTAAAGGATATACACTGTGATATGGCAGGAATGGGTCCGTATATTTCTCATCCTAAGACATCTCTTAGAGGAAATCCTAACGGAAGTGTGGAACTGACAAAGAGATGTGTTGCTATAGCAAGAATTCTTTTACCTGAGGCAAACTTACCTGTGACTACAGCAATAGGAGTTTTAAATCAGGAAGAGAGACGAAATGCTTTTGGATGTGGAGCTAATGTAATTATGAGAAAAGTTAATCCTGCAAAGTATAAAAAGGCTTATGAAATATATCCAGCTGATTTAGGAGAGACTGATATAGTTAGAGAACGCGTTGAGCTTGAAGAGATGATAAATTCAATTGGTAGAGTGCCAGTGTAAAATAGGAGGTAAAAAATGGCAGTATATAACAGTAAAAGTAAAATTGCAGAGGAATTCATTTCAGATGAAGTTATAAGAGAAACATTAGATTATGCTACTAAGCATAAAGATGATTTAGATATGATGAGAAAAATAATCGATAAAGGGCGTAAAGCGGAAGGGTTGACATATAAGGAAGCTATGACTCTTTTAGAATGTGATAATCCTGAAATTATAGATGAAATATTTCATTTGGCTAAGGAAATAAAAGAAAAATTTTATGGTAATAGAATAGTTATGTTTGCGCCGTTGTATCTTTCTAATTACTGTGTTAATGGATGTGTGTATTGTCCTTATCATGGTCAAAACAAGCACATTAAAAGGAAAAAGTTGACTCAGGAAGAAATCAAAGAAGAAGTAATTGCTTTGCAAGATATGGGACATAAAAGGCTTGCTCTTGAGACAGGAGAGGATCCTAACATGAATCCTATTGAATATGTTCTTGAAAGCATAAATACAATTTATAATATTAAACATAAAAATGGAGCTATTAGAAGAGTAAATGTAAATATTGCAGCAACGACAGTGGAAAATTACAAAAAGTTAAAAGAAGCTGGCATAGGCACATATATTTTATTTCAGGAAACGTATAACAAAGAAAGTTATGAAGCTCTTCATCCAACAGGTCCAAAGAGTGATTATGCTTATCATACAGAAGCAATGGACAGAGCTATGGAGGCTGGAATTGATGATGTAGGATGCGGAGTTTTATATGGCTTAGAAAATTACAAGTACGATTTTGTTGGGATTTTAATGCATGCAAAGCATTTAGAAGATACATATGGTTGTGGACCTCATACTATTTCTGTGCCACGTATTAGGCCAGCAGATGATATTGATCCAGATACATTTGATAATGGTGTGCCAGATGATATATTTAAGAGAATTATTGCAGTACTTCGTATTGCAGTACCATACACTGGCATGATTATGTCCACAAGAGAGAGCCAGGAAATGAGAAGAGAGGCTCTTGAAATAGGTATCACTCAAATTTCTGGTGGTTCAAGAACTAGTGTAGGTGGCTATGTTGAAGAGGAAGATGAAGAAGATAATAGTGCACAGTTTGATGTGTCTGACAAGAGAACGTTAGGTGAAGTTGTAAAATGGTTGATTGAACTTGGTTATGTTCCATCATTTTGTACAGCATGCTATAGAGAGGGGAGAACTGGTGATAGATTTATGAGTCTTTTAAAAGCTGGGCAGATTTCGAATATTTGTCAGCCTAATGCACTTATGACATTGACAGAGTTTTTAGAGGATTATGCTGATGAAGAAACTAAGAAAAATGGTGAAGAGCTTATTTCAAAAAGGCTTGAGATAATTCCAAATGAAAAAGTTAGAAAATTAGCAAAAGAACATATTGCTAATATAAAGATTGGAAAGAGGGATTTTAGATTTTAGAGGAGGAGATTATGAGTCTAAATCAAACACCGAGAGCGAATAGATTACATATAGGTATATTTGGAAAAACTAATAGCGGTAAAAGCTCCCTCATAAATTGTTTGATAGGTCATGAAGTGGCATTGGTTTCAGAAATGGCTGGGACTACTACAGATCCTGTTTATAAATCTATGGAACTTCATCCTATAGGACCTGTAGTTTTTATCGATACAGCAGGATTTGATGATAACACAATTTTAGGTAAGCAGAGGGAAAAATTAACTGAAGATATTATTAAGAAAACAGATGTTGCAATAGTGATATTTGATGAGAGTGATTTAAGAGAGGAAGCCAAATGGATAAAGATGTTAGAGGATGCTAATGTTTCTATTATTCCTGTAGTTAGTAAGGCTGATGTTTTAGACAGAGCGAGCTTAGTTTTAAGGATTAAGCAGAAACTAGAGATAGACCCTGTTATAATTTCTGCTCATGAAGGTTCTAAGACAAGAGAAATCGTTATAGATAAAATAGCGGCTGCCATTCCTGAGGATTATCAAAGACAAACTATTTTAAGAAATCTTGTACCTGAGGATAGTTTGGTGGTTTTAGTGATGCCGCAAGATATACAGGCGCCTAAAGGAAGGTTGATTTTGCCTCAAGTACAGACTATAAGAGAGGTTTTAGACACTAGATGTACAGCTGTTTGTACAACTGTTGACGGTTTAGAGAGAACTTTAAATGCTTTAAACGAATCACCGAAATTAATAATTACAGATAGTCAGTGCTTTAAAGAAGTTAGAGATATGAAACCAAAAGAAAGCAAGCTTACATCATTTTCAGTGTTATTTGCCGCATACAAAGGAGATATAAGGTCATTTATAAATGGAGTTAATGCAATTGATAAATTAGATGAATCATCAAGGATTTTAATTGCAGAGGCTTGTACTCATGCACCTTTAGAGGAGGATATTGGCAGAGTTAAAATACCAGCTATGTTTAAAAAAAGATTTGGGGCAAATCTTCGTATTGATATAGTGTCAGGAAATGATTTTCCTGATGATTTAAGCTGTTATGATTTGATCATTCACTGTGGTGGGTGTATGTTTAATAGAAAATATATGATGAATAGAGTTCTTGATGCTAAGGAGCAACATGTTCCTATGACAAATTATGGGATTACAATAGCTTATCTTAAAGGAATCTTAGATGAGGTGGTCTACTAAGTTTATTATCAAATTTTATAAGTGAAATTGTTAAATTATTATTGACAATTATATTTTACGGTGGTAAAGTGAATATAATTTAATACTAAACCGATGACGAGGGAATAAAACTGTTAGAACGGCTTAAAGCGAGCTTGGGATGGTGTGAGCCAAGTAAGTGACAGTGACAGAAAGTGGGCCTCTGAGGGCGAAATGAACAGCTTTTTTTACAGCCTAGTAGTGGAGACGTGACGCCAACGTTATGGGCGAGGAGTGTGATGGCACTCTGCAGAGTGAATAGCTTTAAGAGCTATTAATTAAGGTGGTACCGCAGGCATACGCTTGTCCTTATTTTAGGATAGGCGTATTTTTTTGTATCACAGCAGAGACATCAAGGTAAGACAGAAAGGAGATAAAACTAATGACAAATGAACAAAACACATTGGTCAAAAAAAGAGATGGGTTTTCATCTAAAATCGGATTTATTATCGCATGCATAGGCTCAGCTGTAGGTATGGGAAATATATGGATGTTTCCATACAGAGTAGGACAGTTTGGTGGTGCAGCATTTTTAGTTCCGTATTTTATCTTTGTAGCATTGCTTGGTGTTACAGGTATCGTAGGGGAAATTACTTTAGGTAGATCTATGAAGACTGGACCTCTTGGAGCTTTTGGAAAAGCTATGAAAAGAAGAGGACTTAAAGGTGGAGAAGCAATTGGTATGATTCCAGTAATCGGCTCTCTTGCCACAGCTATTGGCTATACGGTAGTAATGGCATGGATAATTAAGTTTTTTGTAGGATCTATTACAGGTAGTGCTATGCGAGCTGAAGATAGTGGTGCATATTTTGGACAGTTAGCATCTAACTTTGGTGCAGTGCCATGGCATATAATTGTAGTAATCGTTACATTTTGTTTAATGGTTTTTGGTATTGCTAAAGGTATTGAAAAAGTAAATAAATTTATGATGCCAGCATTTTTCTTCTTATTTGTAATAATTGCTATAAGAGTTGCATTTTTACCTGGTGCAGGAGAAGGATATACATATTTATTGAAACCGCAATGGAGTGCACTTGCAGACCCTATGACATGGGCTTACGCACTTGGTCAGGCATTTTTCTCTTTGTCTCTTGCAGGATCTGGCACAGTAGTTTACGGTAGTTATATAAGTGAAAAAGAAGATATTGTATCAAGTGCTAAATATATTGCTATATTTGATACTTTAGCGGCTATGGTTGCAGCATTAGTTATTATTCCAGCGGTATTTGCGTTTAATATGGATCCTATGGCAGGACCGCCATTAATGTTTATTACTATGCCTAGCATATTTAAACTAATGCCATTAGGACAGCTTATTGCTATTATTTTCTTCTTAGCAGTAATGTTTGCAGGATTTACTTCACTTGTCAATTTGTATGAAACACCAATAGAAGCTCTTGAAGAAAAATTTGGGATTAGTCGTAAAACAGCAGTAGCAATAATTTTAGCAATTGGACTAATTGTAGGATTATTTATCGAAAATGGCGATGTGGTTTCAGCATGGATGGATGTTGTATCAATCTATATTGTTCCGTTAGGTGCCCTTCTTGCAGCTATAATGGTTTACTGGGTTTGTGGCAAGGGCTACGCTAGGCAGCACGCACAGATTGGTAGAATAAAACCTATAGGTGGATGGTTTGAACCATTATCAAAATATGTATTTTGTGGTGTAACAGTAATAGTTTATATACTAGGTATTGTGTATGGAGGCATAGGCTGATAAAAAATTTAAATATTTTTTAAAAAAGCTTGAAATTGCAACGGTTTATATGATATAGTAAATAGGCTGTTAAAACAGCTAAAATAAAAATTATGCAAAGGCATTGCCTGAGCAGGAAAGAGGTAATAGCATGAAACAGGGAATCCATCCAGATTACAAGGAATGTAAAGTAACTTGCGCATGCGGCAACACATTTATGACAAAGTCAACTGAAGAAGAAATGAGACTTGACGTTTGCTCAGCTTGCCATCCGTTCTTTACAGGTCAGCAGAAGTTCATCAACCGTGGTGGACGTGTTGAAAAGTTCAAGAACAAGTACAATTTGGACTAAGAAAATTAAAAAACTGTCAATTAGCGGGGTTGCTAATATGGCAGTTTTTTTTTGTGGTTTTAAAAGATACAGATATAAAAAAAGAGAACTTGAAAAATTGCAATTTGAATTAAGCATTGAATAGTAAAAGATAAAAAGAGGCCAGGGAAGGCCTCTTTTTATGGTAGTGTGGTTTTCATATGTGCCATACCGGTTTCAACTATTTGGTTCAGTTTGATCTCCTTTAATTTTTGTCTATAGTTGTTTTCGGCCTGGAACAAAAAATCTAAAATATTATCTTCGATTTGTTGTACAGTAGATGAATCATCGAAGACTTTTTCTACAAGGTGAGTAGTTTCAGCGAAACGTTCCTCCCCTTCAATAGCATTGAAAATATCTAGAAATGTTATTTCATCAGTAGATTTATTTATAACAAAACCGCCAAGCTTACTTGCTTTAGATTTTATTAATCCAGAAACTACAAGTTGACGTGTTATCTTTTTTAAGTAAGAATCAGACACTCCAAGACGTTTACTTAAATCGATACTTTTAACTGGTAAATTTTGTGTTGCTAAAATAATTAATATACAAATAGCTTGTTCAAAGCTTTTACGAATTTTCATTGAAAATACTCCATTTCTTATAATAAATAATAATATGACAAATTGTGTATTGACATTCAAAGTAATAGTAATATAATGTTTATCTGTAGATATTATATATCCATAGATATTATTTGTCTATAATTTTGTGAATAATAAATATAAAAGAAAGGTGAAAGTTGTGAAAAAGAAGAGAAGAAAAATATTCTTTCCTATGATCAAGCGTGAATGGAGTGCACTTCGCCAAAATTGGTGGCTTAAGCTTGTACTTTTAGTTATCATATTCATTCCGATCATATACACAGGTGTCTTTTTAGGTTCTATGTGGGATCCATATGGTAATACTAATGAGATACCCGTGGCAGTAGTAAACCACGATAAGGCAGTAGAATTTAATGATAAAAAGCTAGATGTGGGTAAGGAATTAGTTGACAATTTGATGGATAACGATGCCATGAAATTTGAAGTAGCTGATGAGAATAAGGCTAATGAAGGCTTGAAAAAAGGCGATTATTATATGATAATCAATATTCCAGAAGACTTTTCTAAAAATGCTACAACGCTATTAGACGATAAACCAAAAGAAATGGTTATTGAGTACACTACAAACCCTGGAAAAAACTATATTGCATCTAAAATGGATGAGACAGCCATTAATAAGATAAAAAATTCAGTGTCAGCATCAGTAACTGAAACTTATGCAAGAACATTGTTTGATTCTATTGATATAATGAGCGAAGGATATAGTAAAGCTGCAGATGGCAGTAAAAAATTGAGCCAAGGAACTGTGAAATTAGCTGAAGGTAATAGCACAATCAGTAGCAATTTAAATGTATTAGCATCAAGTTCGCTTACATTTAAGGATGGTGTTTCAAAGCTTGAAGGTGGACTAAATAAGTACACAGCTGGAGTAAGTCAAGTAGATAAAGGAGCAGGTCAGCTAAAAGGCGGTATAAATACACTTGCTAGTAAAACAGGAGAGCTTTCTAAAGGCGTATCACAGTTGAAAGATGGAAGTGGCACACTAAAAGTTGGAGTAAGTGAGTATACTGGCGGTGTTTCTGAGGCTAAAAAAGGCATAGATAAATTAGCAAACTCAAGTAGAGAGTTAAAATCAGGAGCAAGCAGTTTATCAAAAGGATTAAACAGTGCAGCACTTTTGACTAATGGTATAAATGCACAGGTTAAAGGTATGCCAGATCAGATAGATAAACTGATTGTAGGCGTAATAAATAATGATAAATTGCCAAATGAGGTAAAAATTAAAATAATAAATGAAAGTTTAGTAACCCTTAAAGGACAGTTAACAGCCCAATCGCAAGACCCAACTAAGATGGGATTAATTCAAGCTATGGGTGTGCTAAATGATGGAGTAGGTAAAGCTAAAGCTGGCAGTCAGGCTCTTGAGCAAGGAATAAATAACTATACTGCAGGTGTAGGTCAGCTACAGGCAGGAATCAATGAAATAGATAAAAATTCAGCGGCTTTAGTTGAAGGTGCAGGTCAGTTAGATAGTGGTATTGCACAATTAAAAGGTAACACACCAGCATTAGCATCAGGTGTTAAAGCATTAAACAGTGGAGCTACAGCACTTAAAGATGGAACATCAAAGCTTAAGAGTAATAGTGGCGCATTGCTAAGTGGAGCGTCACAGCTAAAGGATGGATCACAGAAAATAAGTGATGGGGCAGGTAAGCTAGCAGCTGGTTCAAGTCAGCTTGGAGGTGGCATTGCCCAGTTACAAGCAGGAGCTAATACATTAAATAAAGCTCTTATAAAGGGAGCAAAAGAAAGTAATTTAAAATCAGATGATGAAACTTATAAAATGATGGCAGAGCCAGTTAAAACTAGTGATAAGGAAATTTCAGTTGTAAAAAATAATGGTAGTGCTATGGCTCCATATATGATGTCAGTAGCTTTGTATGTTGCTGCTATGGCATTTACATTGATGTATCCATTATTAAAGCATATACAAAAGGCTAAATCTGGTTTAAGATACTGGGCAGGTAAAGCTTCAGTTATGTATCCTGTTGCAATAGGCGCTGCAGTGATAATGGTTGGATTACTAATGGCTGTAAATGGTCTAGAACCTCAGCAAGTAGGAATGACATTTGTATTTGCTATACTAGTTTCTATGGCATTTATGTCTATGATTGTGTTCTTTAATGCAGCATTTGGTCGTGTAGGTGAATTTTTGATGTTAATATATATGGTAATAAATCTAGGTGGTTCAGCAGGGACTTATCCACTAGAAACATCAGCACCTTGGTTTAAGACAATACATCCATTTGTACCTTTTACATATAGTGTAGATGGATTTAGAAATGTAATTTCAATGGATGATCCTAGTGCTATTGCAGGAGATATCAAGTTATTTATATTAGTTATAATATCATTTGCAGTTGCAACAATATTATACTATAGTTACAGAAGAAAACATCCAAAGCCAATGCTAGAAGAAGCATTCCCAGCTGAATAAAAAATAACTCTTAGACTTGACATTATTTTGTCAGGGCTAAGAGTTTTTTATTGCAAAATAAAAAGATTACTTCAGAGGGGGGTTGAAGTAATCTTTTTTTACTTAAGAAAATATTAAATTTTCAAAAGTATCTCTGAGTTTTTTAAAACTGGTTATTCTTCTTCAAAAATTAGTAAATCGTTAGGGGTACAATCAAAAATATTGCACATAGCATCAACCATTTCATACTGAATTGACTTAGTTTCATTATTTACCATTTTATTAAAATTCTGGTAACTCATACCTAACTGTTTATACAACCAGTATTTAGTTTTACCTTTTTCTTCTAATAATTTTAATGCGTTTAATTTTACCATTCCTATTCACCTTCTTCTAAAAATACAAACATAAAATCATAATATATGATTTTAACTTATAGGATATAGATTATTACATTAGTATACAATTACATTTATTAACAAATATAACTATTAAATCCAAGTGTAACTTATTGTATATAAATAATACATGAATAAATAGGCATTTTAAAGTGATTAGCGGCAAATTTCTGAATTATTAGTAAAAAGTATAGATGACAAGTTATTATATTAAAATAATCAATAGAATATTGAAAAATCTGTATTTGTATTATATAATCTTATTTTATTGCATAGTATGTTTTAGTAGGAGGTTTTTATGGAGAAGCTTTTTAAACTTCAAGAACATGGTACAAATGTAAAAACTGAAATTATTGCTGGTTTTACTACATTTTTATCTATGGTTTACATCTTAGCGGTTAACCCTAATATTTTAGGGGCAGCTGGTATGAACCCAGCGGCAGTATTTACTGCAACAGCTGTATCTGCAGCAATCGGTTCTATTCTTATGGCAGTTTTAGCTAACTATCCAATAGCACTTGCATCAGGTATGGGATTAAATGCTTATTTTGCATTTTCTGTATGTGTGCCTATGGCAAAGGCTGGTGTTCAGAGTCCTTGGCAGATTGCTTTAACAGCTATTTTAGTAGAAGGTATCATTTTTATACTGCTATCTTTAGTTAAATTTAGAGAAACTCTTGTTAATAAAGTTCCTCAGAATTTAAAACTAGGTATTACAGCAGGTATCGGATTATTTATTGCTATTGTAGGATTAAAAGGCGCAGGAATAGTTGTAGCTAATTCAGACACTTTAGTTGCATTTGGCGATATTTCAAGCCCACAGGTTGTACTAGCTTTAGTTGGTTTAATTATGATTGCTATTTTACATCACTTTAATGTTATGGGATCAATTTTATGGGGTATTTTAGGTACTTGGGTATTAGGCATGATTGCGCAGGTTACTGGATGGTATCAGGTTAATCCAGAAGCTGGAGTATTTTCATTGTTCCCAAGTTTTGAAGGTGGTATTACACCAGCAGCTCCAACAATGTTTGATTTTGATTTCTCATATGTAACAGGTCATTTTATTGATTTTGCTGTAATTGTATTCTCATTTTTATTTGTTGATTTATTTGATACAGCAGGAACTTTAATTGGTGTTGCATCAAAAGCAGATTTACTAGATGAAGAAGGAAACTTACCAAAGGCTGGTGGCGCACTAATGGCAGATGCTATTGGTACAGTAGTTGGTGCTTGCCTAGGTACTTCAACAGTTACATCTTATGTAGAATCAAGTGCTGGTGTTGCCCAGGGTGGTAGAACTGGTCTTACAGCAGTGACAGCCGGTGTATTATTTATTGTTGCTTTATTCTTATCACCAATCTTCTTAGCTATTCCAGGATTTGCGACAACTCCTGCATTAGTATTTGTTGGTTTACTTATGATTAGTGCTGTTAAAGATATGGACTTTAGCGAAGATATGGCTGGCGCTGTAGGTGGATTTTTAGCTATTATTATGATGCCATTTACTTATTCTATTGCAAATGGTATTATGTTTGCTATTTTAGCATTTGTAATTATTAAAGTTTTCACAGGCAAATTTAAGGATATTCACCCAGTTATGTGGATTTCAGCAGTATTATTTGCATTAAAAATTTGGACTATGATTAACGGATAGGGGATAAAAAATGGTTTATGAAATGGAAATTGCAGGACTAAAAAGAGAATTACCTCTTTTTGCTGTTAGTGATGATTTAAAAATCGCTGCTTTTATTATTTTCAGCGATGTAGAAATGACAGTTGCATCAGCAAAGGAACTTTTATCTAAAGCTCCTGAATTTGACATTATTATGACTGCGGAAGCAAAAAGTATCCCGCTTATATATGAGATGGCAAAACAGTCAGGTATGAATGATTATGTTGTTGCTAGAAAAGGTGTTAAGGTGTACATGGAAGATCCTATTTGCGTAGAAGTTAATTCTATTACTACACAAAACACTCAGAAACTATATTTAGGTAAAAAAGAAGTAGAACTATTAAAGAACAAAAGAGTTCTTATTATTGATGATGTTATTAGTACTGGTGAATCTTTAAAGGCTATGGAAAAGCTAGTAGAGGCTGCTGGTGGAAACATCGCAGGTAAAATGGCTATTTTAGCCGAAGGTGATGCTAATGATAGAGAAGACATTATAGTTTTAGAAAAATTACCTGTATTTAATCCAGATGGAACAGTAAAATAAAATATAGTTATATTAGGGGCTGTCGCATTATGAACTGCACCCCGTAAAGTAGACAATTGAAAAAATATAAAATTTTCCTGCCAGTAGAAATTTATCTGCTGGCAGTTTTTTATGCAACTTGCAAGTATATTTCGTGTTTTTCCATTGGTGTTAAAACTCCAAGATTTATTTGCAAGCGTTTGTTGTAGTAATCTATATAATCTTCAATCATTTTTACGAGAGTATCTTTATTGGTAAATCTTTTTCCATAGTATCGCTCTCTCTTTAAAATTACCCAAAATCCTTCCATTGGTCCATTGTCAATGCATTTAGCGACTCGTGACATACTTTGCGTTATTCCTGTATTTACAAGTTTTCTATTTGGCACTTTGGCAGTGAACTCTCGATTAAGTATATTTTCAGCTATATATTGAGGGTTTGCTACTTGTATTGTGCACCCATTGTTTGAATACTTAATAGTTGATTTTATATTAAGTTTACGGGCAAATGCGCAACACACGTTTATCACTGTTCTAGAAGATTTCAATTCTTCATGACTACTATACTTCTTTATCCAGATTTGTAACTTAGCTTTTGAACGGATTTTGTATTTTTTACAAATATCATCTATAGAACTTTGACCTGCTAAATAATCTAAAACAGCTTGTAGCTTTAATTCTTTTGAATATTTCTTATATTTTTTTGCAAAGGCAGTAGGACCCATAGATTCATAATTATGAACCCATTATTGCACTGATGCAACGCAGACATCAAACATAGCTGCAATACCACGCTGACTTTCCTTACCGTCTATATACAGATTTACAGCATATATTTTATCCTTAGCGGATACTTTTTTTTAATTACAAAAATATGCTCCCTTCCCAGTGACAAGTTTTTATTATTTCATGTGTCTACCTGGAAGGGAGCGTATCATGATGCAGATAGTACTAAAACTAAAAAAAGACTGTAGATTTTAAATAAATCTGTACAGTCTTTGGTTGGATATATTTGAGGGGGATTATATCCTTATTAGATTTTAACATAATTGGGGGGGGTAATGCAACAAAATACAATGATATTGGGTAAAGTAATTGTAAGTAGTTGCAGTGGTTGCTGGAGGGCGCCCCCCACAGTTTGTTGGATTAAATTGTGGGGGCCGTCCAATTAGACTCGGTGATCATCCAGGTTAGATTTTAGCTTAATTGCGTAAAAACAAGATAATCAAATTACAAAAGAGGTGAATTCTAAAGATTTCTTTAGAATTCTTTAGAATTTTGTAGCTATTGTATACTATGTTTTTATAATATAATTAAAAAAAGTATAGTTTTGAGAGGAGGCAAATCATGGATAAGAAGATGTCTTTTGAAAAGTATATGAAGATAAGAGTTATGACTTTTTGAGCTGCTTTTTTAATATTTACCATTTTATATGTGGTATGTATTAGCTTTTCTTTTGATTCAGATATATTTATAGTATATCTTGTGATTCTTATTTGGATTGTTGTAAAGGAAAAAAGATATTGGCAGTATAAGTATATGGATCAGCTAAAAGGCGTAAGAAAAGCGGTGAAAATATTTTCAAATCTAAAATAATAATGTGAGGGGAGAAGTGAGAAAATGAAAGAAGAAAAGTTTAAGAAACATATGAAAACTACGCTTGTGTTTAATGGGGTGGCTATAGGTATAGCTATAATTGTGATTTTTCTTATAAAGAAGTTTCACATCTTAGGAGATAAAGCGACATTGTTAACCCTTTTAGTTTTGTTATTTACAGTCGCAGTAATTTCATATATTGCAGAGAGGAGAGGAAAAAAGTATTGGCAAAATGAATACTTAAATAATTTAAGTATATTATATAAAATCAATGAAATATGGCTTATAATAGCTTTTGCTTTTATAATACTTACGTTTGCTATACCTGATAAAACGTATATAGATATATTTGATGACATTTTTATAATTCTTATACTTTTAAGTAAATATGGGTTTGAAATATATAAATATATGTTTGCAAAAAAATATAACATGTGGTCTTACGAAAGTAGAGAAGATTTTGAAGAGAAGCATAAAAATATAATATAAGCTGTAATATATATGTGTTATAGATTTGGGTGGTATCGATTAACTTTTTTATAAAGAGCTAATCGATGCATTTTGTTGTCAGCATATCACAAAAAAACATGGCAAAAATGTTGGAATTGTGTACATTGCAATAGTTTTACAGTCGTGATATAATAAAGTGCTAAAAACTGTAAATTTAAGGAGAAAAAAATGTTTGATAAATTAGCTTTTATTTCGGATAAATACGAAGAATTAACACATAAGGTATCAGATCCTGAAATTATTGCAGACCAAAGCAGATGGCAAAAGTATGCAAAAGAACTAGGAGAGATGGAACCGATAGTTAAAAAATATGAAGAATACAAAAAAGTAAAGGAAGGCATCGCTGAAAATAAAGAACTTTTAGGTGAAAGTGGGCTTGATGATGAACTAAGAGAATTAGCTAAGATGGAGCTTTCTGAATTAGAACCGCAAGTAGAGCCTCTTGAAGCAGAGTTAAAAGTTTTACTACTACCTAAAGACCCTAACGATGAAAAAAATGTAATTCTTGAAATCAGAGCGGGTACAGGTGGAGATGAAGCAGCTTTATTTGGTGCAGATTTACTTAGAATGTACTCAAGATACGCAGAAAGAGCTGGCTGGAAAACAGAAATTATGGAACTTAACGAAACTGGTATAGGTGGAGTTAAGGAAGCTGTTATGCTTATTAAGGGTAAGGGTGCTTATTCAAGACTTAAGTATGAGTCTGGAGCTCACAGAGTTCAGAGAGTACCAGAAACAGAATCTTCAGGAAGAGTTCATACATCAGCTGCTACAGTAGCAGTACTTCCAGAAGTTGATGATGTTGAAGTAGATTTAAATCCAAATGACGTAAGAGTTGATGTGTATAGAGCATCAGGTAATGGTGGTCAGTGCGTAAATACTACTGATTCAGCTGTTAGACTTACTCATGAACCTACAGGATTAGTAGTAACATGTCAGGATGAAAAATCACAGATTAAAAATAAAGAAAAAGCATTTAAGGTACTAAGATCTAGATTATATGATTTAAAAATGCAGGAACAAAATGATGAAATTTCTCAGCAAAGAAAGAGTCAGGTTGGTTCAGGGGATAGATCAGAACGTATCAGAACTTATAACTTCCCACAGGGAAGAGTATCAGAACATAGAACAGGTGTAACACTTTATAAGTTAGATAACTTCCTTGATGGAGATATGGATGAAATTATTGATGGCTTGATTACTAGTGACCAGGCAGAAAAAATGAAAAATTTCTAATTGAGAGCTATGAAGACTTTAATTTTAAAAGATACAATAGAAGATATAAAAAAAGCAGGGAAAATTTTAAAAAATGGTGGTCTTATTGCATTTCCAACAGAGACTGTATATGGATTAGGGGCAAATGGCTTAGATGAGGCGGCAGTATCAAAGGTATATAAAGCAAAGGGAAGACCTAGTGATAATCCTATGATACTTCATATTTCACAAATAGATGAAATATATGATATTGCAGAGGAAATAAACGAAGATTGTTTAAAGCTTATGGAGGCATTTTGGCCAGGACCTCTTACTGTTGTTGTAAAAAGGAAAAAAATTGTTCCAAATACAACTACTGGTGGTCTAGATACTGTTGGAATACGTATGCCTTCTGATAAAACAGCAAGATTACTTATAAAAGAGGCGGGCATTCCTATAGCGGCGCCTAGTGCAAATCTTTCGGGTAAGCCTAGTCCAACTATGCCAGAACACGTCATTAAGGATATGAATGGACGTATAGATGGCATTATCTGTGGTGGTAAGTGCCAGGTTGGCATCGAATCAACAGTGGTGCTTGTTACAGGTGATACACCAATAATCTTAAGACCGGGTAAAATAACAAAAGAAGATATGAAAAAGGTTTTAGGCAAAGAGGTTAAAATAGATCCTGCTATTGAAATAACAGAGATAAAAAATAATAAAGACCAAGACTTTAGACCGATGGCTCCAGGAATGAAATACAGGCATTATGCACCAGATGCGGAAATGGTTGTAATAGAAGGTCCAAAGGAAAAGGTTAAAGAAGAGATTAAGCGCAGAGAAGAGAAAATTAAAGCAGAAGGAAAAAAAGTTGGAGTAATTACCTTTGGAGATGAAAACTTTGAAGAAGCAGCCCATGATCTTTTTGCAGATTTGCGTAAAATGGATGACGAAGGAGTAGAATATATAATCGCAGGAGCAGTAAAAAGCGAAGGGCTTGGTTATGCGGTTATGAATCGAATGCTAAAATCGGCAGGATATAATGTTATAAAAGTGTAAAGGAGAAGGAAGATGAGAGTTGCGATTGCAAGTGATCATGGTGGTTTTCAATTAAAGGAGCTTATTTCAGGATTTATTATGGGTATGGGCTATGAAGTTGTAGACATGGGAACATATAGCCAAGAATCTGTTGATTATCCAGAATACGGACATAAGTGTGCTATGGCAGTTGTTCACGGCGATGTTGATTGTGGTATTGTTTGCTGTGGAACAGGCATAGGTATTTCTATGGCTGCTAACAAGGTAAAGGGTGCAAGATGTGGACTATGTACAAGTGTCGAAATGGCAGAGCTTACAAGAAAGCATAACGATGCTAATATGTTAGCTTTAGGTGGGCGTATTTTAAGTGATGAAGAGGCTTTAGCAATTGTAAATGCATTTTTACATACACCATTTGAAGGTGGTAGACATCAGAGAAGAGTAGATCAGTTAAACGAATATTAATATATTAATTATGGAGGAAATTATGGGTAAGATATATGTATTTGATCATCCATTAATTCAGCATAAGACAGCACTTATGCGTATGGAAAAAACAACTACAAAAGATTTTAGAGATTTAGCGAAGGAAATAGGTATGCTTATGGGATATGAAGCTACTAGAAACCTTCCACTTAAAAAACAGAGCATTAAAACACCTATGTGTGAGACAGAAGTAAATGTTTTAGATGGAGAAGATATTGCAATAGTTCCAATTTTAAGAGCAGGTCTTGGTATGGTTGATGGTATGCTATCACTAGTTCCAAATGCAAAGGTTGGACATGTTGGTTTATATAGAGATCCTGAAACATGCAAGCCAGTTGAATACTACTGTAAAATGCCTCAGGATATCGAAAAGAGAAAGATATTTGTAGTAGACCCAATGCTTGCAACAGGTGGATCTGCTATCGATGCAGTAGATTTAGTCAAAGAAAAAGGCGGTTCAGATATCGTATTTATGTGTCTAATCGCTTCACCAGAAGGTATCGATGCATTATCTAAGGCTCATCCTGATATAGATATTTACATTGCAGCTAAGGATGAAGGCTTAAATGAAAAGGCTTATATATTACCAGGATTAGGAGATGCTGGTGATAGATTATATGGTACAAAATAAGTTACCAATTTAAATTTATTATTTAATATATATAATAGGAGGATGTTGAAGTGAAAGATTATGGAATTAAGGAGAACGGTATCACGAAAAATAAGGTTCTTCTTGATTGGGTACAGGAAGTTGCTGAATTAACTCAGCCAGATAGCGTAGTATGGATTACTGGAGAAGAGGCACAGCTTGAAGAAATCAGAAAAGAAGGTTGCTCAACAGGCGAATTATACAAGCTAAACGAAGAAAAACTTCCTGGTTGTTACTTGCATAGAAGTGACACTAGAGACGTAGCTAGAGTAGAAGGAAGAACATTTATTTGCTGCAAAGAAGAAGAAAATGCAGGTCCTACAAACAACTGGATGGACCCAGATGAAATGTATGCTAAGCTAAACAAGCTATACGAGGGATGCATGAAGGGCAGAACAATGTATGTTATTCCATTCTCTATGGGTGTTGTAGGCTCACCATTTGCAAAGTATGGCGTTGAAATCACAGATTCTATATATGTTGTAGTAAGTATGAATATTATGACAAGAGTTGGTAAGGCTGTATTAGATGATCTTGGTGATAGTGGAGATTTCACAAAGGGATTACACTCAAAAGCTGATTTAGACCCTGAAGAAAGATACATCGTTCATTTCCCTGAAGATAATACAATTATGTCTATTAACTCAGGTTATGGTGGTAACGTTCTTTTAGGCAAAAAGTGCTTAGCGTTAAGAATTGCTTCTTATTTAGGTAAAAAAGAAGGCTGGATGGCTGAACATATGTTGATTTTAGGTGTTGAAAATCCACAGGGAGAACAGCACTATATCGCAGCTGCATTCCCATCAGCTTGTGGTAAGACAAACTTAGCAATGCTAATTCCACCAGAAGGCTATCAGAAAGCTGGTTGGAAAGTTACTTGCGTAGGAGATGATATCGCTTGGATTAGAATTGGCGAAGACGGTAGATTATGGGCTACTAACCCTGAGAATGGCTTCTTTGGTGTTGCTCCAGGAACTAATGCTAAGTCAAATCCTAATGCTTTAGCTGCAACTATGAAGAACACTATTTTCACAAACGTTGCATTAAACTTAGATGATGACACAGTTTGGTGGGAAAGAATGGATAAAAATCCACCTCAGAATTCTCTTGATTGGACTGGAAAGAAGTGGGATCCTGCTTCAGGTGAACCTTTAGCTCATCCAAATTCAAGATTTACTGCTCCTGCTATTAACTGTCCATGTATATCACCAGCATTTGAAGATGGTAAGGGTGTTCCTTTATCAGCTATCGTATTTGGTGGAAGAAGAGCTAAGACTGCTCCATTAGTATATCAATCAAGAGACTGGGATCATGGTGTATTTGTAGGCTCAATTATGGCATCTGAAACTACTGCAGCAACAACAGGTGCTGTAGGTGTAGTAAGAAGAGATCCTATGGCTATGCTACCATTCTGTGGCTATAATATGGGAGACTACTGGCAGCATTGGCTAGATATGGGTAAAGAGATTACTAACCCACCTAAAATCTTTAATGTTAACTGGTTTAGAACTGACGAAGAAGGAAACTTTGTATGGCCAGGTTTCGGCGACAACTTAAGAGTTTTAGAGTGGATTTTAAAGAGAGCTGATGAGAAAATCGATGCGAAGGAAACTGAAATCGGTTACATCCCATATGCTGAAGATATCAATATTGAAGACTGTGATATCAATAAGGAAACTTTAGAAAGCATCCTAAAAGTTGAAAAAGATTACTGGCTAGATGACATCGAAAGTATCAGAGAATTTTATGCTAAATTTGGTGATAAGCTACCTAAAAAGCTTGCTGAAGAAATCGATGCTATGGAAGCTAGACTAAAAGCATAATCTAATATTTGAATTTGTAAGGGACTATCACATTTTGTGGTGGTCCTTTTTTGTGTTTAATTGTATCGGTCGGGTTGGCATGGAATGTTGGGTTGATGCTTGCAATGAAATTGCGGTAAATGGCTACATGCAATAGGCAACAGGCCTTCAGAGATGTGTATTGGCACTAAATATTAATATTATAGAAGATTTCGTGCTACTAGGCTCGCCACAACATCACAATAAATTAAAAAAATAAAAAATAGTGATGCTCCTCGTGCTTTATGCAGTTCTTTTGTCTAGGGATGGTCACTATTTATGAGATGAGAACGATTTTTAGTGACTATAAAAGTAAGCAACGGTACTAATGGTAAAGAAAAAAGCATCTTTTGTACTGCCAGCATCTTGCAAAATTTAGAGTAGCTCGATAGGCAGTATTATAAAAAGTAATAAGAAGTTAATTAGTGACTTTTTAAGAAGGCGTCAGTACAAAAAAGTTAATATATAGAAATTTAGTGATGCGCTAAAGAGGATGCAGATGTGAGTGAATGTAAGCGTGTGGGCTTTAGAGTACTCAAACTTTCGCCTGTGGAAGAGTATAAATTTACAGGGATTTAAGCCCTATGAGAAGCACCAACCGAAGGCTGTAACCATAAGCAAAAAATAACAACCTCATCAGTAGGATGAGATTGCTACATAGATAAATTTGTATTTTGAAGTAATAAATTATTTTTGACAGCATGAGTCTTTGTGACAACAGTGACCTTCACCATCGCATAAGATGAAATCACCACCGTTAACTTTTATATTTATATCCTTAATTAGAGCAGTACTTAACTTTTTTCTAGCTGATGCATAAATAGATTGGACTGTGCTTCTTGCAACATCCATACTTTTAGCGCACTGCTGCTGATTAACACCTAAGACATCGATTAGACGAAGGGTTTCGTACTCATCGACAGTAAGTTCGATACACTCTTTTGTGCGAACTCCCTTAGGACCAAAAAGTTTCTCGCCGGGATTACTACAAACTCTTCTTTTTTTACAAGGTCTTGGCATAATTGCTCCTTTCATTAGTTTAAAATATAGTTATATGATACATCTATTTATAGCATATGTCAATAATTGCCCGGCATATGTCAAAAACGCTAAAAAAGGCAAATTTTTTTCGTTGACACTCTTAAGAGTATAAATTAAAATAAAAAAGATTGTGTTAAAAATGAAGAAGAGAAAGGTAATTTAAATGAAAGAAATAAAAAAAATATCACTACCATTTATGATAGTGACAGCATTAATCTTAGGTGTTATAGCAGGGCTTCTTATGATGGGGCATGTTGAAATTGCAAACAAATATATTTTGCCTTTTGGTACAATATTTTTAAATTTGCTTAAATTTATCGTAGTGCCTATTGTATTATTGTCAATCATAAGCGGTGTTATGTCTATGAAGGACATCAAAAAAGTTGGATCAATCGGAGGTAAGACAGTATTATTTTATCTTCTAACTACTGCATTTGCTACAAGTATTGGACTGCTTATGGCTAATTTATTAAAAGGAGGCTTTAAGGTTTTAAAAACAACAGGCCTTGAGTATACACCAGGTGAAACTGTAAGCTTCATGGATACTTTAGTAAATATGTTTCCGTCAAATGCATTTGAACCACTTGTAAATGCTACTATGCTTCAGGTAATTGTAGTCGCTTTATTTTTCGGATTTGCATTTGTAATGGTAGGAGAAAAGGCTAAGGCAGCTGCAGAGGTAATTGAAGGATTAAACCAAGTATCTATTACGGTTATGGATATGATTATTAAGTTATCACCTATCGGTGTATTTTGTTTAATCACACCAGTCATAGCCGAGAATGGCGCAGAAGTTATAGGATCACTTGCTGCTGTAATTGGAGTTGCCTTCTTATGTTATGCTCTTCATATGATTTTAGTTTATTCAACGTTGGTAAAAGCTCTTGGGAAAATCAGTCCGTTAAAGTTTTTTAAGGAAATGATGCCAGCTATGATATTTGCTTTTTCAAGTGCTTCGTCAGTTGGAACACTACCAATTAATATCGAGTGTACAGAAAAACTTGGAGCTAAAAAGGAAGTTGCAAGTTTCGTACTTCCGTTAGGTGCTACTATAAACATGGATGGAACTGCTATTTATCAGGGTGTAAGTGCAGTATTTATAGCAACATGCTTTGGTGTAGACTTAACGCTTACTCAAATGATTACTATTGTACTTACAGCAACAGTAGCATCAATTGGTACAGCAGGAGTTCCAGGCTCAGGACTAGTAATGCTTACTATGGTATTGCAGAGTGTAGGTTTACCTATTGAAGGAGTAGCTCTTGTTGCAGGTGTTGATAGAATATTTGACATGGGAAGAACAGTTACAAATATTACTGGAGATGCAGCATGTACTCTTGTAGTAAACAAGATGGAAGAAAAAAGAGAGGCAAAGCTTTTAGCTAAAGCAAAAAATTAGTTGACTTTAAGAGGTCAAACATATAAAATATAAGGGCATGAGTACAGGATGGATAACCGTCCGTGACTCAGCGCTAAAAGTTATTAGTATAATGTATCGAAAAAGATCCCGTCAAATAATAGATGAGATCCTAGTAGACGCGACCGAAAAAGATACTGCGGTATCCCAGTAGGCAGAAAGGAAAGTGAAAATGAAATCATTTATCGCAAAGCCTCATGAAGTAGAGCGTAAATGGTATGTTATCGACGCTGAAGGCAAAACTTTAGGTCGTATGGCATCAGAAGCTGCTGCTATTCTAAGAGGTAAACACAAGCCAACTTACACACCACATGTTGACTGCGGTGACTACGTAATCATCGTAAATGCTGACAAGGTTGTTGTAACAGGTAAGAAGAGAAAAGAAAAAATCTACAAGAGACACACAGGATATCCAGGTGGTCTAAGAGAGATGACTTTCGAACAGTTAATGGAAAAACATCCAACTGAAGTTGTTAGACATGCTATCAAGGGCATGATGCCAAACGGCAAACTAGGTAGACAGATGTATAAAAAGTTAAAGGTTTATGCTGGTCCAGAACATAACCATGAAGCACAGAAACCTGAAACTTTAGAAATTTAAGGGAGGTATAACAGATGGCAAAAATCCAGTATTGCGGAACAGGTAGAAGAAAATCTTCTGTTGCTAGAGTTAGACTAATCCCTGGCACTGGCAACATCACAGTAAACAAAAAGCCTTTAGACGATTACATTGCACTTGAAATCGTTAAAAGAGAAGTAAAAAGACCTTTTGAAATTGCAGGTTGCGAAGGTAAGTTTGACGTAATCGCTACAGTACACGGTGGCGGATACACAGGACAGGCTGGAGCACTAAGACATGGTATTGCAAGAGCACTATGTCAGGCAGATAGCGAAAGCTACAGAGCTCCTCTAAAGGCAGCTGGTTTCTTAACTAGAGATTCAAGAATGAAAGAAAGAAAGAAATACGGCTTAAAGAAGGCAAGAAAAGCATCACAGTTCTCAAAACGTTAATTGGAGCTTACTTGCTCACAGATTTTGTGTGGAGAACCCCGAATTCCAACCCTTGGAATCGGGGTTTTTTTTAGGTATAATTGAAAAAGAAAATTAATTCAAAAGGGGAAACTTTATATGGGATTAGCGAGTTTAGCATTATTTATAGCTTTTTTTATAGCAGTTATTGGGCTATTTAAAAAAGATAAGGTAGAAAGATCCAAGCTTGTAACGGTTATGGCAGTATATGGATTTGTCGGAAGCTTAATATCATGTATATTTTATTTTGTAATTTCAGCAGCAGAAAATGTTAGATTTGGGGTGTTACTTGCCTATGTTGGTGGACTTATAGGACTAGTTGGAGTTTATAATTTATCATCGATATTTTTTTGCAAAAAGATAATAATGGCAACATATGTGGGCTTTAATTCATACACAGGTGGCAAAGGACAACAGAGCCATGCTCCTGTGTTTAAATATATATATGAGGGTAGGAGCTACGAAGAGCAAAGCGCTCAAACTGAGTCATACAAACTGCTAGCAAAACAAATGATGCCAGGAAGCCAATACAATATTTATATAGATGAAAATATGCCATCTAGATTTATTATGAAAAGAAAGATTCGCATAAGTGGAATTGTGATGCTACTTATGGGTGTATTTTTCGTTGGCATGGGTATATATATTATCAACGCAAATGGCATAATTACAATATAGAGGGAATATATGAAAAAAAGATTAGTAAGAAAGTTTAAGGTTATGAAAAGAGCTCTAAAGATGGAGCTCAGAGAGCATAAAAGCTCTTTTATAGTATATGTAGTACTGCGAGCGCTTGTTATACTTATGATGATTTTGCAGATACTAAATAAGAATTATGAAAATGTATTTTTATGTATATTGACATTGTTGCTACTTTTAGTACCTAGCTTTGTACAGGTAAACCTTAAGATAGAATTACCTACGGCTCTAGAAATAACCATTCTCGTATTTATCTTTGCAGCAGAGATATTGGGAGAAACTCAGTCGTTTTATATTAAATTTCCATTTTGGGATGATGTGCTTCATACCATTAACGGATTTTTGGCGGCAGCTATAGGATTTGCTTTGGTTGATATACTAAATAGAAATAAAAGGGCAAAATTTAACTTATCACCTTTTTTCGTAGCTATAGTTGCATTTTGTTTTTCTATGACTATAGGTGTAATATGGGAGTTTTTTGAGTTTTCTATGGATATGTTTGCAGGTCTTGATATGCAAAAGGATACGGTGATTCACCATATAACGTCGGTGGCTCTTGATGAAACTAAAAATAATATCCCAATCACTATACCGCAAATAAACGATACTATTGTAAACGGTCAAAGTTTAGGCCTTGGAGGATATTTAGATATAGGTCTTATCGATACTATAAAAGATTTATTTGTAAACTTTATAGGTGCTGTTGTGTTTTCGATTTTGGGCTTTTTCTATATCAAATCAAGAGGTGGGGGATGGATTGCTAAAGAATTTATACCTCGCATGAAGTCAAAACGAGCTGACTTTTTGGCACAGTCTGAAGCTATGGAGGAAGATGATGATTAAAAATATCTTACTTGTAGCAGGCGATGTACAAATGGCTAAGGATTTTTATAATGAGATTTTAGGATTGCAGGTCATAAGAGATTTTGGCGAAAAAATAATGATGACAGATGGTATAGTTTTGCAAGATAAAAAAACGTGGGAGCTTCTTACAGGAAAATCAGTTTCAAATGATCCATCCCATAGTTTTGAACTTTATTTTGAAGAAAATAATTTTGAGGAGTTTATAAACAAACTGAAAAATTCAAAATGGAATCTTACCTTTATAAATGCCCCCTATGAAGATACTATAGGCCGTATGGTTACTAGGTTTTACGATTTAGATAATCACATTATAGAGGTGGCAGAAACGCCAATTGCCACAGCAAAGAGGCACCTTAAGGGAGGAATGTCTGTTGATGAGGTTTTAGATAAGACTTTTTTGGCAAGAGATTTTATTCAGTCAGTGGCTGATGCTCTTAAGAGACAAAAAACTACAGATTTAAATTAAAAAAGGTGATAACAACTTGAAAGGATTTGTTATCACCTTTTATTAGATCTAGTGTTATTTTTATAACTGGCTTATATCAAGGGCAGCAAATTGATCTAAGAAGTTTCTTAGTTTTGTAGCGATAATATTGCAACCACCAATTTGATTAGACTCAATATTTAGAGGCATAATAGGATCATGCAATGATTTACGCAATAAAGCCCATCCGTTGCCATTGTCCTTATCAAAGTTGATGCGAACACCTTCATGGTTAGGCTCAACTAAAGAAGTGCCGCAGTGGCAACGTTGACATGGAGATGAAGGATCATCTGGGTCAGTTTGTTTTCCTACACAGTCTTCTGCATTTACCCAAGCCTTAAGCCAAGCAAGAACATTATCTCCGTATTTTCCAAAGTCTTCTGTGTTAAGCTTCATACGAACTTCTCTAGCTTCGACTGGCTTTTCAAGAGAAGAAATTAGGCAATCTAGACCTTCTCCTGCTTGTTTTAGTTTTGCAGCTTTAATAACGATTTTAGTTGCTAGGTAAGCACCATCATCAAGGAAGTAGTTTTCCTTAAATGCTGCATGACCTGATGTTTCAATAGCAAGCTGACTATCAATACCTTCGTTATTAAGCTCGATGGATTTATTTATAACATTTTTATATCCTCTCTTAAAACGTAAATGCTTTAAGCCTAGACAGTTTTCGATAAATACTGTTAGTTGATCTGAAGTTATAGAGTCAGTTACAACTGTAGAGCCTGGATGATCTTCTGCGATTAAGGATGCAGCCATTGCAACGATTTCATTTCTAGAAATAGGGTTACCTTGACTGTCAACAGCAGCAGAACGGTCCACATCTGTATCAAAGATTAGACCAAAATCAGCGCCATTATCTTTAACGGCCTTGCAGATAGAAGCCATTGCAGTTTTATCCTCAGGGTTTGGAGCATGATTTGGGAAATTACCATCAGGCTCAAGGAATTGGCTATCAGAAATATCTGCACCTAGTGGCGCTAATACTTCAGTAGCATAAAAACCACCACCTCCATTGCCGGCATCTACGATAATTTTCATACCTTCAAGTGGCATATCTCCGTTTTCAGCTCCATCTATTATAAGCTGTCTTAAATGTTTAGCATATCTAGCCATAAGGTCGGCCTTTTCGGGCTGACATGGATCGCAATTATCCTTATCGCAGCTACTACAAGCACAGCTATTTGAGTGCTCAGGCAATGATTTTTCACCATCAGCATATGCGATGATTTCCTTTATATCAGATTTATTTAATCCACCATCTTTGTCAAAATACTTAAAACCATTGCGGTTAAATGGTAGATGTGATGCAGTTATCATAATAGCGCCATCACATAAAAATTCTTCAAAGATAGTTGACATAAACATTGCTGGAGTTGAAGCAAGACCACAATCATAAACTTTTGCACCGTAAGCTGTAAAAACGCCTAAAATATAATCTTTTAGTTTTGGACCAGATAAACGAGGGTCCATACCTACAGCAATTTTTAGCTGATTAAACGGTTTTTTTGTTTTATTTGATAACCACATAATATAGCCCTTTGAAAGGGAAATAGTTTCTTTTTCACCTAGATTTGGGTTTTCTCCTTCTATTCCAGGTAAAGCAATACCGCGAATATCGCTCCCGTTTTGTAAGTTTTTAGTTGTCATAATATCTCCTTTAAGTTATAATGTAGTAGTACGAATAAAAACATTATATTACAAGCACAAAGAAAAATAAAGTTATTAAAAGGAGAGAAATTTATGGATGGTATTATGAAAGTCTTAAATGACTACTTAACAGTAATCAATGATTTCATGTATGGTAAATTCCTAATTGTTTTATTGATTGTTGCTGGTTTATATTTCACACTTAGAACTAAGGCAGTTCAGATTAGACTTTTCCCTAATTCAATTAAGTGTGTAACTGAAAAAGGATCTGAAGGCAAAACTTCTTCATTCCAGGCTCTTATGGTTGCTACTGCATCAAGAGTAGGTACTGGTAACATTGCTGGTGTAACTACTGCTATCGTATTAGGTGGTCCTGGTGCAATTATGTGGATGTGGATCATGGCTATTGTAGGTAGTGCTTCAGCATTTATCGAATCAACTTTAGCTCAGGTTTATAAAGAAGCTGACGGAGACGAATACAAGGGCGGTCCTGCTTACGTAATTCAGAGAGCTTTAGGCCAGAGATGGTTAGGTATCGTATTTGCGGTTATTCTTATTTTAACATTTGGCTTTGGATTTAATGGACTACAGTCATACACATTAACTTCTGCATTTAGCATTTATATTGACGATTTTGCAAATTCATTTGCACCAATTATTATCGGTATTATTTTAGCAGCATTTGCAGCAGTAATGTTCTTTGGTAAGTCAAAGGTTATCAGCAAGGTATCTTCAATCCTTGTTCCTATCATGGCTGTATTATATATCTTAGTTGGACTTATTATTTTCTTCATGAACATCGATAAGGTTCCTGAAGCATTCAGAACAATCGTAGATGCAGCATTTGATTTCAAGGCTATCTTTGGTGGTTTTGCTGGTTCATGTATGGTACAGGGTATTAAGAGAGGTTTATTCTCTAATGAAGCTGGTATGGGTTCTGCTCCAAACGCAGCTGCTACAGCAGACGTATCTCACCCAGCTAAGCAGGGTTTAGTACAGGTTCTATCAGTATTTATTGATACAATCTTAATTTGTACAACAACTGCTTTCATTGCAGTATTAGCTGGTCCTACAGGAGCAGTAGATGCAAACGGAGAATTAATCAACGGTATCCCATTTGTACAGATGGCTTTAGATAGCCAGTTTGGACAGTTTGGTATCCACTTCATTACTCTTTGCATCGTATTATTTGCTTCAACATCAATCATTGGTAACTACTACTATGTAAAGCTAAACATTAAGTTCATCAGTGAAAGCAAGACATTTATGGCAGTAATGAATATCCTATTAATCCTAATGGTATTTGTAGGTGCTAATGTTGACTTAGCATTTGCTTGGAACTTAGCTGACGTACTAATGGGCTTCATGGCTACAATTAACATCATCACAATCTTTATCCTTGGAAATAAGGCTATTAAGGTTCTAAAGAACTACGAAGAACAGAGAAAGGCTGGCAAGGATCCTGTATTTAAGGCGGCAGATGTTGGTATAACAGATACAGATTTCTGGAAATAAGGAAATTAAATATTCATAGTTGTGTATTGTAATATGGAGGCTACAGAGATGTAGCCTCTTTTTTCTTGGGTAAGAATGGCTCTAGGTATGGCTCTGACTTTTGCAGCTATGTCATTATCCGTTGCCTAAGGTTGTGACTGCGGTTACATCTGCGGTACACCTGTGGCATATATACAGTATATTTGCGGTACACCTGTGGTACTAAGAAATTAAGTTATAAGATTTATAGTGCTATTTTAGTGTTCGTGCCGCACTAAAACATTTATTTTGTGGAAATTAGTACTGTTTGTATAAAGTGCTTGTTTGTTCTATTAGATGTTCTCGTACTAAGAGTGCCTGTTTTAAGAAATTTAGTGACTTTGCTACGTGGTTACGGTACTAAGTGGACTTGATTTTGAAAGTTTTGTATGATCAATTTAAAGTTTCTTAAGTAAAAATTAAAAGAGCCGCACTATATTTTATATTTTTTTAGATATTAGTGATTTTAAAGAGGCAGAAGGATACTAACTTTATCGATTTTAGAGAATTTAGTGCGGCTTCATTGAAATTGCAGTATATTGAATCGTATTAGCGTTAACTCTTGTATTAGCACACAGGCTTGATCAAGTGTACAAAACCTAGCAACAGCAAATAATCTTTTAGTGCGTATGACACCTCGAAGATTGCAAGGTTTTAGAAGCTGAGAAAAGGACATTCCGCCCTAGTAATAAAAAATTAAAAAAACTCTTGACTTTATCAAGGTAAAGGACTATACTAATAACTGTCGATAAACACTTTAGCACATTAACGCAATAATGAAATGAAATAAAATGTAAAATAAATCGACAGGAAAGAAAAGGAAGGTAATCATGAAATTTATATATTTAACTAGACGACATTGCACAACTCGACATCAGAGCTTAAGAAGCTAAACATTTTAGGCAATATACGTTATAATAATTAAGTAAAAATGAAGAGTAAATATAAAGGAGAAGGAAAATGACTTTTAAGAAAATATTAGCATGTGCGTTGTCACTTATGATGGTAGTTGGAGTTTGCACTATGACAAGCTGCGGTAGCGATAAAAAAGAAAACAAGGGAGATGCAAAGAGCCAGACAGCAAACGAAGGAGAATTAATAGTAGGATTAGATGATACATTTGCTCCTATGGGATTTAGAGATAAAAACAATGATTTAATTGGATTTGATATTGACTTAGCAAATGAAGTTGGTAAAGAGCTAGGTATGAAGGTTACATTTAAGCCAATTTCTTGGGATGCTAAGGATATGGAGCTTAAGTCTAAAAATATAGATTGTATTTGGAATGGTATGTCAGTTACTCCAGAGAGACAAGAAAAGTATGCATTATCAAAGAAGTATCTTGATAATACAATCATCCTAATGAAGGAAAAAGATGATAACAAGACAGCAGTTAAGGAAGCTAAGGATTTAGCAAATTTAAAAATTGGAACACAGGCAGACTCATCAGCATTAGAAATGTTAAAGAAAAACGAAGCTTATGATTCATTTAAGGATAATATAACAGAATATCCAGATTATGATAAGGCACTATTAGACCTTAAGGCAGGAAGAATTGATGTACTTGCAATTGACCAGGTACTTGGAGAGTACAAGAACAAGAAACTTGATGGAGAACTAGCAGTTTGTGACTATTCATTAGGAACAGATGCTTATGCAATCGGATTTAGAAAAGATGATACAGCTTTAAGAGATGCAGTAAACGATGCAATAAAAAAAGTTATTGATAGCGGCAAGGCAGAAGAAATCAGCAATAACTGGTTTGGCAAGAACATAGTAATATTTGAAGATATTAAATAAAATATAATAACTAACTTGACGGCTGATACTATTAATCAGCCGTTAAGTGTGTTATTATAAATGAGTATGACTAAAAAGTAGAAAGGATTTTTTAATATATGTCACAGATTATGGAATATTTACCTATGATGTTAGAAGGTACTTTGGTAACTATTGAAGTATTCTTCTTAACTTTACTATTTTCATTGCCGCTAGGATTTCCATTGGCATTGGGAGAAGAGTGCAAATTTAAGCCTCTTGCGTGGTTATGTAAAGCTTATGTTTGGGTATTTAGAGGAACACCTTTAATGCTACAGCTGTTTTTCTTCTACTTCTTACCAGCAATAGTGCTAGACATAAGATTAGCTGCCATTCCTACAGCGATAATTACATTTATCTTAAATTATGCGGCATATTTTGCTGAAATTTATAGAGGCGGTATGAACAGCATCGACAAGGGACAGTATGAAGCGGCTCACGCACTGGGACTATCTAAGAAACAGACTCTTATGGATATTATTTTACCTCAAACTATGAAGGCTATTTTGCCACCAGTATTTAATGAAACTATAACACTTGTTAAGGATACAGCGCTAATTATGGCTATTGGTGCAGCAGAGCTTATGAAAGCTACAAACAGTGCAGTAAATACTACAGTTTCAGTTGCACCATTTGGTGTTGCTGCAGTTATTTATCTTGCTATGACATTTGTACTTACAATTTTAGCAGGTCGTTTAGAAAAGCACTTTAATAGATACGATTTGAAAGGAGAGTAATTATGGAAAATATTCTTGAAATGAAAAAAATAGTAAAAGAGTATAAGAACTGTACTGCTCTTCACGAAGTTGATTTTTCAATGCATAAGGGTGAAATTGTTGCAATTATCGGGCCCTCTGGATCAGGTAAAAGTTCACTTTTAAGATGCATTAATGGATTAAATAAGATTACTAGCGGTGAGGTTATTTTAAAGGGAACTACAGGAATGGTATTTCAGCACTTTAACCTTTTTCCTCATATGACTTGTCTTAAAAATATTACTTATGCGCCAATTAAGGTTAAGGGTGTTGACAAAGATGTAGCAGAAGCAAATGCTATGAGACTTTTAGATATGGTGGGTCTTGCATCTAAGGCTGATGTTTATCCAAATCACCTTAGCGGCGGACAAAAACAGAGAGTTGCTATTGCAAGAGCCCTTGCTATGGAGCCGGATATCATGTTATTTGATGAAGCTACTTCAGCTTTAGACCCTGAAATTACAGGCGAAGTTCTTGAGGTTATGAAAGCCCTTGCAGATGAACATATGACTATGGTGGTTGTAACTCATGAGATGGGATTTGCAAAAGAAGTTGCTGATAGAGTTATCTTTATGGATCAAGGTCGTATTGTTGAAGAGGGAAGTCCAGATGAAATTTTCAACAACCCAAAAAGCGATAGACTTAAAGAATTTTTAGGGACAGTCTTAAGAGCATAATTTACGAGATTGCTGCGGGAGCATCTGCTCCTGCTTTTTTCGTATTATGACAACAATTTAACCCATGAATATGCACAAAAGAAGCTAAATATGATATAATAAATCAGTTACATAAGATTATTTGGAGGAAGATACTATGAGTGAAGAAATGAAAAGTTCAAACTTTATACACAATATTATAGATAAGGATTTAGAAGACCATAAATATGGTGACAAGGTATATACAAGATTTCCACCAGAACCAAATGGATATCTTCACATAGGTCATGCTAAATCTATTTGCTTAAATTTTAGTACAGCTGAAAAATATGGTGGTAAGTGCAACTTAAGATATGACGATACAAATCCTGTAAAGGAAGACATGGAGTATGTAAATAGTATTGAAGAAGATGTTAAGTGGCTAGGCTTTCAGTGGGATAAGAGACTTTGGGCTTCAGATTATTTTGATGAAATGTATGAAAGTGCAGTGATTTTAATTAAAAAGGGTAAGGCATATGTAGATGACTTAACTGCAGAGGAAATAAAAGAATACAGAGGAACTTTAAAAGAGCCAGGAAAAGAAAGCCCATATAGAAACAGATCTGTTGAAGAAAACTTAAAGCTATTTGAAGAGATGAGAGAAGGTAAATATAAAGATGGAGAAAAGGTGCTAAGAGCTAAGATTGATATGTCATCTCCTAACATCAACATGAGAGATCCAGTTATTTATCGTATTGCTCATGCTACTCATCACAATACAGGAGATAAATGGTGTATCTATCCTATGTATGACTTCGCTCATCCGATTGAAGATGCGATCGAAGGTATTACTCATTCTATTTGTACATTAGAGTTTGAAGATCATAGACCACTTTATGAATGGACATTAAATGAAGTTGGTAAGTGGCCAACTCCACCACAGCAGATTGAGTTTGCTAGACTTAACATTACAAATATGATTATGTCTAAGAGACATCTTAAGAAGTTAGTTGACGAAGGTATTGTAGATGGATGGGATGATCCACGTATGCCAACTATTGCAGGTATTAGAAGAAGAGGATATACACCTGAATCAGTTAGAGATTTTTGCGAACGTATTGGTGTTGCTAAATCAAACTCACTTGTAGATGTTGGCTTATTAGAGTATTGCGTTCGTGATGATTTACAAAATAGAGTTGAATCAAGAAATGTTGTTGAAGATCCTATTAAGGTTATTATCACAAATTATCCTGAAGATATGACTGAAGAAATGGAGATGGAAAACAACAGAAATAATGAAGAGCTTGGCAACAGAATGGTGCCATTTTCAAGGGAATTATGGATTGATGGTGCTGATTTTATGGAAGTTCCAGTTAAGAAGTATTTTAGATTATTCCCAGGAAATGAAGTTCGTTTCAAGGGTGCATACTTTATCACATGTAATGAAGTTGTTAAAAATGATGATGGTTCTATCAAGGAGCTACATTGTACATATGATCCTGAGACAAGAAGCGGTAGCGGATTTGAGGGACGTAAGGTTAAGGGAACTATCCATTGGGTAGATGCTAAGACTGCAGTTAAGGTTAAGATTAGAAACTATGGATATCTACTAGTTAAGGATGAAGAAGGAAATGATGTATTTAATCCAGACTCATTAGTAGAAACTTATGGATATGCTGAACCAAAACTAATGGAAGCAAAACCTGGTGAAAGATTCCAGTTCTTTAGACACGGTTATTATGTTGCTGATGAAAAGCTAACTACAGATACTGAAAAAGTATTTAATAGAATTGTTGATCTAAAGAGCAGCTTTAAGATTAAGAAATAATAGGGAGAAGATATAGATGTTAACAGGAAAACAGAGAAGTTATCTAAAAAAGCTGGCTCATGATCTTGAGCCTACAGTATTTTTAGGTAAGGCAGGGCTTACTGAAAACATTAAGAAGGAGCTTGAAACAGGTTTTGAATCAAGAGAACTTGTTAAAGTTAAAATTCAGGAAGGCTGTGATTTAAAAGCAAAGGAAATTGCTAATGAATTGGCACAGGAGCTAAATGCTGAGTTTGTGCAGGC